>ERZ1673695.266-NODE-266-length-89072-cov-13.260725_pt1 | contig 89072 bp, 71 predicted proteins | sample MGYA00580225_ERZ1673695 | MGnify/ENA primary metagenome ERZ1673695 (study PRJEB41218, sample SAMN15661739) | gut metagenome | host: Homo sapiens | place: Canada: London | collected 2015-08-20/2019-03-30 | study: EMG produced TPA metagenomics assembly of... | reverse complement strand
CGATCGTACCTATGTTGAGATGCGGTTTGCTACGTACGTATTTCTCTTTTGCCATTTTAACCTAACCTCCTTGAGGTAATTCCTTAATTAATTCTTAAGCAGCTCTTCGGCCACATTGCGGGGAACTTCCTCGTAGTGGTCAAAGCTCATTGTGTATGAGGCGCGGCCTGACGTTTTGCTTCTAAGGTCCGTCGCGTATCCGAACATTTCCGCGAGCGGCACGAAGGCCTTGACTATGCGCGCGTTGGCACGCACTCCCATCTCGGCTACGCGTCCGCGGCGTGATGAAAGATCTCCGATGACATCTCCCATGTATTCCTCGGGAACGACGACTTCCACGTTCATGACGGGTTCCATGAGCACCGGATCAGCCTTCTTAAGAGCCTCTTTGATCGCCATAGAACCGGCGATACGGAAGGCCATTTCAGAGCTGTCGACCTCGTGGTAGCTGCCGTCGACGATGGCGACCTTTATGCCGATGACAGGATATCCGCCAAGTACGCCGTTGTTGAGCGCCTCTTCGACACCCTTCTGGGCCGCGGGGATGTATTCCTTCGGAACGACGCCTCCGACGATCTTGTCGACCCACTCGAAGCCCTTGCCGTCTTCCAACGGCTCGACTTCAAGCACGACGTCGCCGTACTGTCCCTTACCGCCGGACTGCCTGACAAACTTGCCCTGCGCCCTCGCCGGCTTGCGAATTGCTTCGCGGTAGGCGACCTGCGGACGTCCGACCTTGACCTCGACGTTGAACTCCCTGCGCAGACGGTCGACGATTATCTCCAAATGGAGCTCGCCCATACCGCTGATAAGGGTCTGGCCGGTGTCTTCGTTTACGGAGACACGGAAGGTCGGGTCTTCCTCGGAGAGCGCCTCAAGTCCTTTGGCGAGTTTGATCTGGTCCGCCTTGCTCATCGGTTCGACAGAGAGCGAGATGACCGGTTCAGGGAAGATGAGGTTTTCAAGGAGCACAGGATGTTTTTCGTCGCAGAGCGTATCGCCCGTCCGTACCTGCTTGAGGCCCGGGATAGCGACGATGAGCCCAGCCTGGGCGCTGTCCATCTCCTCACGCTTGTTGGCGTGCATACGAAGGATTCGTCCCACGCGCTCGCGGCGGCGGGTATTTGTATTGTATATCGACGTTCCGCTCTCAATGGAGCCGGAATAGACGCGGCAGAATGCGAGCCTGCCGACAAAGGGGTCGACCATTATTTTAAAGGCGAGAGCCGCGAACGGTTCGTCGGCCGACGCTTTGACCTCTATTTCCTTCGACGTATCGTCGGGATCAACCGCTACGACATGCGGCATGTCCAGCGGGCTGGGCAGATAGGCCACAACCGCGTCGAGCAGTGGCTGCACGCCCTTGTTCTTAAATGCCGAACCGCACATTACCGGTACGATGTCGAGGCTGATAGTGGCCTTACGGATGACTCTCTTCACCATTTCAAGGGGAATTTCGCCGCCCTCAAGATAGAGCTCCATCATCTCGTCATCATAATCGGCGAGCATTTCAAGCATTTCCATTCTCGCGAGGGCCGCCTCTTCCTCAAGCTGAGGAGGGATATCCGCGCTGTGGAATTCCGTTCCCAGGCTGTCATCATAAATGACCGCCTTTTCGTGAACGAGATCCACCATGCCGGTAAAGCCGTCTTCGACACCGATAGGAATCTGAATGGGAACCGCTTTTGCCCCCAGACGCTTACGCATCTGGTCGACGACCGCGACGAAATCTGCGCCTACCCTGTCCATTTTGTTGACGAATGCTATCCTCGGTACACCGTATTTGTCGGCCTGACGCCAAACTGTCTCTGACTGCGGCTCAACGCCGCCGACAGCACAGAATACGGAGACAGCACCGTCAAGGACACGCATGGAACGCTCAACCTCAACGGTAAAGTCCACGTGTCCGGGTGTATCAATTATATTGATAAGGCAATCGCCCCAGAAACAGGTAGTAGCCGCCGATGTGATAGTAATACCACGCTCGCGCTCCTGCTCCATCCAGTCCATTGTGGCGGCACCCTCATGGGTTTCCCCAAGCTTGTGCTTACGGCCTGTATAGAATAGGATACGTTCCGTCGTCGTCGTCTTACCTGCATCTATATGCGCAGCTATTCCTATATTGCGCACTGTACTTAAGTCGATGCCCTGCATCGTCAACACCACCAGACTAAATCAAAATTTGTAATATTTTCCACTACCAACGGTAATGGGCAAATGCACGGTTGGCTTCCGCCATACGGTGCGTATCCTCACGCTTCTTAACCGAACCGCCCTCGCCCTTGCAGGCATCCCCAAGTTCGCGCGCGAGGCGCTCTACCATCGGGATTCCCTTGCGTGAGCGTGAGAAGTTGATTATCCAGCGAATCGCCAGCGCCTGCGCTCTGTCAGGTTTCACTTCAACAGGAACCTGATAGGTTGCGCCGCCGACGCGGCGGGGACGAACTTCGACCAGAGGACGAACGTTCGTCATAGCCTTCTCAAACACCTCGGCAGGCTCGATATTGAGTCTGCTTCCGGCCAGATCCAGTGCTCCGTAGAAAATTCTCTCCGCCGTGCTCTTCTTGCCGTCGAGCATCAGGCAGTTGATGAATTTCGTGATCGCGGGGCTCGCGTAGACTGAATCGGGCGGTGTAATACGTTTTTTTACATGACCTTTACGCGGCATAAAAACTACCTCCCATTAAAAGTTATTTCGGTCTGCGAGCACCGTAGAGCGAACGGCTCTGGCGGCGGTTTTCAACACCACCGCAGTCAAGCGTACCTCTGACTATGTGGTAACGTACACCAGGCAGGTCCTTTACACGGCCTCCGCGAACAAGCACGACTGAGTGTTCCTGAAGGTTATGTCCGACTCCCGGTATATAAGCTGTAACTTCGATTCCGTTGGTAAGGCGCACACGGGCGACCTTACGAAGAGCAGAGTTAGGCTTCTTAGGAGTTACAGTATAAACGCGGGTGCATACACCGCGGCGCTGCGGGTTCTCCTGAAGAGCAGGCGCGCTTGAGCGACGTCTCTTTTCTTCTCTGCCGTTACGAATAAGCTGGCTGATTGTTGGCAAATAGCTCCCTCCTTCCCTTAGTAATGGTTATTTCTACTTTTTAAGAATCGCCGCGACCGCCGTCTTTCGCGTCAGGGCGCAAGCTCTTCCTAGTTGTTGTGAATCCTCCGCCGTCTCGACGGGGATATTCCGCTCTTTCGAGGCGGCCCTTACCTTCGACGCCAGCTTCTCATCGGCGTCATCCGCGAGAAAAACTTTCAGCGCCTCGCCTCTGTCTATTTTACGCAGCACACTGTTCAATCCCGCGCATCTCGACGAGGAGGCCAATTCATTTAAGGGCACACGAACACCTCCTGTGCATAGTCGCACCGACATATAATAACAGCGGAGTGCGCACGTGTCAATAAACACTGCGCCCTCCGCCGTTAATTTTCCTGAAATATTTTCCAAAGAAAAATATTTCAGGAGTAACTTCTATTTTTAACTAACAAATCTCCGCGTTTATTCCGATACTTGTCTCTATCGTCAACACGGCTCCTAGTCTTTAAAGGAAGCCTCCATGAACTCAAGCTCTGAGGGGGTATCCTGCTCTTCCTTTATCTCAACCTTGCGATGGCGCTCGATGCCGGTTCCCGCAGGGATGAGGAGCCCGATGATAACGTTCTCCTTGAGGCCGACGAGGCTGTCGACATCTCCCCTCACCGCAGCCGCGGCAAGTACCTGCGCCGTCTGCTGGAAGGAGGCCGCGGAGAGGAAGCTGTCTGTCGCAAGGGCCGCCTTGGTGACGCCGTGTACCACCGGACGCCACTGCGGCTCTTCACGAAGCCGGCGGACGAACGATACTCTCTGGAGCAGCTTCTTGTATTCGGAGGCGGCGGCCTTAGAACGCAGCGTTATGCTGCCTGCCGCCGACGCCGCGATCTTATCGAGTACGGAGCTCGTGATCTCCTGCGCCGCCTCGACAACTACGCCGCCGTCCTCGTCAGTGACGGGCTCAAGCAGTATCTTGCCGAGCGCCCTCTCGGTGAGCAGAAGCTTGACGATGCGTTCTTTGGTAATGATCATATCGTCGCATTCCACTCCGGAGATCGCGCCCTCTACAAGGCCGCGGACAACGGAGCCGTCGATCACGTGCGGGATGTCCTCTATAACTTCACCGTCGGCGTTGATCGCCTGGGTGATCGCCTTGCCAAAGAAGTGCTCGATGAGCACGTGGTGCATCGCGTCCGTAAGGTTGATGATCTCGGGGGCCTTCCAGAGCTTTATCTGGCGGATGTTGTGGCTCTTAAGAAGGGCGATGGCCTCGTCGTCAAGCAGCGAATCCACCTTAATGATGACCTTGCCTCCATCTTCGACATCCGAAGCGAACCACGACTTCTCTTTATTTCCCTCGAGAAGGTTCATATCCCTGATGAGGATCGGTTTCGGCGGGCAGCCGACGATCGCCGCAAGCTCGGCGGAGGTAAGCCTGGTGCCGGCCGCGACAAGCGTCTCCTCAGTTTCTGGCGAGACAAAGTCCTCAATTATCTCAAGGCCCTCCATCGAGCGTCTGAAGTTCGCGTCGCCGATGATGACACGCACGGGACCCGCTTCGTCCTCGATGATTATCTCCGTAGCCGGGCTGCCTGGCTGCAGGAGCTCCGAGAGCCCCTCCCGCGTGAAGACAGCCTCTCTGGCCTCGCCTTCGACGGCGGTCTCTCCGGGAACATCAACGAACTTATAGTCCTTAAGGAAGTTGTAGGACTCGTTAAGCGAGTTGTCGTTCTCTTCCTTAATGTCGTCTATCGCCTTTTCGAGATCTTCCTTCCAGACAAGCTCTCCCGATACGAAGGCACTGTCTCCCTCCTTCACTACACGCACGCGGTTGACGGGCGCGACCTTGCGAAGAATGGTCTCGATGTGCTTGTCGTTGATGGAGACGCCCTGAGAACGATAGACCTCCTGGATGCCGTCAAGCAGATAGTGCTGCACCGCCTCAAGCCCTTCGACCTCAAGCAGCTGCTGCGGGTCTATGTATCCCTCCGTGAGCAGCATGCCCTTGGTGATCTGGCATCCCTCCTCTACTCCTGAGAGCAGGTTCTGCGAGGCGGGTATATTGTATGAGATACGCTCTTCAGTGCCGTCCTCGGCCTGTTTGGCGATGATAAGCTTGCGTTTGCCGTCCATTTCGCGGATCTCTACGAGCGTGCCGGTATCTTCGGCGAGGATGGCGACCTTCTTCGGACGGCGGACCTCAAAGAGCTGCTCGATTCTTGGCAGACCCTGCGTGATGTCCTCTCCCGTGAACTGACGAACGCCTCCCGTATGGAAGGTACGCATCGTAAGCTGGGTTCCCGGTTCGCCTATGGACTGCGCCGCAACGACGCCGACGGATTCTCCGATGGAGACCTTCTTACGCGTCGCCAGGTCGCGGCCATAGCAGGCGCGGCAGATACCGTGGCGCAGTCCGCAGGTAAGCGGGCTGCGTACCCAGACCGACGTTATGCCGAGCGATTCTATATATTTTGCCTTTTCGACGCTGATCTCTTCGTTTCTCTCCAGCAGAAGCTCTCCGGTCTCGGGATGTTTGACGTCGGCGACGCTGATACGGCCCGCGAGGCGCTCCGACATGGAGATAGTGGCCTTGCCGTCCTGCTGAAGCAACGGACGGATCTCAACGCCGCTGTGCGTGCCGCAGTCCTCGTCCATGACGATCAGGTCTTGAGCGACGTCGACGAGACGGCGCGTCAGATAACCGGACTTGGCGGTACGAAGAGCGGTGTCGGCGAGACCCTTTCGCGCTCCATGCGTAGAGATGAAGTATTCCAGCGTATTGAGTCCCTCTTTGAAGTTCGCGACGATCGGGTAGCGGATGATACGTCCGGACGGGTCGGCCATCAGTCCGCGAATACCGGCCATCTGCGCGACCTGTCCGCGAGAGCCTCGAGCTCCCGAATCGACCATGATACGCAGCGGGTTCGTCGTCTGCATACTGTCCATGATCTTGTCGGCGATACGGCGTCCGGCGTCGGACCAGAGAATATCTTTCTGACGCATGTATTCGTCCTCGGTGAGGATACCCATTTCGTACTGGCTTGTAAGGTCCTCTTCCTGAACGAGCGTTACGTCAAGTATCTCTTTCTTCTCTTTCGGAACGATGACGTCGCCGACTCCGAGGCTGATGCCGCTGACCGTCGACCAGCGGTAGCCGAGCGTCTTTATCGCGTCGAGCATTTCGACCATGCCGGTCTGTCCGACCTTGTCGTATGCCTCATCGAGAAGCTTGCCCATTTCCTTCTTATTTATTGTCTCGTTTTTATAGCGGAAACCGGGGTGCAGCGCGCAGTTGAAGAGCACGCGGCCCGGCGAGGTCTCTATCCACTTTCCATCAATCGTCTCGCACTCCCACGCGGGGTCTTTCATGAGGCGTATTCTGGAATTGACGTGTACAATGCCGTGATCAAGGGCGGAAAGGACGTCTTCCGTATCGCGGAAGTACATATCCTCGCCCTTGAGCCCCTCTCTGAGGGTCGTCAGGTAGTAGACGCCAAGGATTATGTCCTGAGTCGGAGTAACTACCGGCTTGCCGCTCGCGGGCGAGAGCAGGTTGTTCGAGGAGAGCATAAGCACTCTGGCCTCGGTCTGCGCCTCCAGCGAAAGCGGCACATGGACGGCCATCTGGTCTCCGTCGAAGTCGGCGTTGAAGGCCGTGCAGACAAGCGGATGGAGACGGATCGCCTTACCTTCGATCAGCACCGGCTCAAAGGCCTGTATGCCAAGACGGTGCAGCGTCGGGGCGCGGTTCAGCATTACGGGATGATCCTTGATGATTCCCTCAAGGATACCCCACACCTCGTCGCGGCCGCGCTCTATAAAGCGGCGGGCGCTCTTGACGTTCGGCGCGAGGCCGCTCTCGACAAGCTTGTGCATGACAAAGGGCTTGAAGAGCTCAAGCGCCATCTGCTTCGGAAGTCCGCACTGGTATATTTTGAGGTGCGGCCCAATGACGATGACGGAACGGCCCGAATAGTCGACGCGCTTTCCGAGAAGGTTCTGACGGAAGCGTCCCTTCTTTCCGCGCAGAAGGTCCGTAAGGCTCTTGAGCGGGCGGTTGCCGGCGCCAAGGACGGCCTTGCCGCGGCGTCCGTTGTCGATAAGAGCGTCGACGGATTCCTGCAGCATCCTCTTTTCGTTGCGCACGATGATCTCCGGCGCTTTAAGCTCCTGGAGTTTGCGCAGGCGGTTATTGCGGTTTATGACCCTGCGGTAGAGGTCGTTAAGGTCAGACGTCGCGAAACGCCCGCCGTCGAGCTGGACCATCGGACGAAGATCCGGCGGGATAACGGGAAGGACGGAGAGGACCATCCACTCGGGACGGGAGTCGCTCTTCCTGAAATCCTCCGCGACCTGCAGGCGTTTGATGAGCTTGCGCTTTTTCTGGCCCGAGCACTCGGCGATCTCCTCACGAAGCTGGTCGACAAGTGTATCTATGTTTATCTGGCAGAGCAGCGTATAGACGCCCTCCGCGCCGATTCCGGCCTGGAAGCCCTTATCGTAGGCGGCACAGATGACCTCTTCGCGCTCCAACACGATGTCACCGCGCACGAAGGGCGATTCTCCGCCCTCAATGACGATGTAGCAGGGATCTTCTATGGTCTCTGTCTCCTCGGCGGTCTGGAAACGCTTGGGATATTTCTGTGAGTAGAGGCGGAACTCGCTCTCCGAGATGACGTCGTTCTTCGCGAAGGGCAGACGAACGACGGCGGTGACGATGTAGGCCTCCTGGTTATTGAGCACGGCACGTTCAGCCTTGAGCTCTGGTTCACGCGCAAGCATCACCTTTTTCTTGGTATCGGAGACCATTTCAACACTGTTTTCCGCGTCGTCGGCCTTATATACGCGGTAGGCCGGCTCGACCTTAAAAAGGTCGTCGCCGTAATCGCTGCGGAAACGGCTCACCTGAGCCGCCGTAACGATATCTCCCTCATCTACGGGAACCTCTTCCACCTTCGTAATGCGGTATGCCTCTTCGGCCTTAAACTTAGGATCGTAGAAGCGATGGATACGCTCCTCCGAGGCCGACATCAGCGAGCCGCGGCGCGCGAGGTCGATACGGCGTCCCTCGTTGACCACCTTGTAAACCTTTTCACGGCGGCGCGTCGGGGCAAAATAGACGACCTTTTCAAGCTCCTTCGTAGAGGCTCCGAGCAGAAGGCTGAGACGGCTCGGGATACCGCGCAGGTACCAGATATGGACGACCGGCGCGGCAAGCTCTATATGCCCCATCTTCTCGCGGCGCACGCGGTTGTCGGTGACTTCGACGCCGCAGCGCTCGCAGACAACCCCCCTGAATTTCGGGCCGCTGCGCTTATACTTTCCGCAGGCGCACTCGTAGCTCCTGATAGGGCCAAAGATGCGCTCGCAGAAAAGACCGTCCTTTTCCGGGCGGAGAGATCTGTAGTTTATCGTCTCCGGCTTTTTGACCTCTCCGCTGGAGAGCTCACGGACTCTCTCGGGAGAGGAAAGTTTCATTCTTACTCCGGCGATCTCATGACTTACATTTGCCATTAATCTTCATCCCCCTGCTCACCGGTCTGTGGATCACTTTCAAATAAATCGTCGCTCAGGATGGCGGCGTCGCGTTCTTCGTCGGTCTCGTGCAGCTCAAGCCCGCTGTATTCCACCGCGCTCTCATTGAAGAGGTCGTTGGAACCGGCGGCCTTCGCCGGCGCGTCAACCTCCGGACTGAATACCGCGTCAAGGTCGTCCACCGTCGCGTCGGGTTTGAACGAGACGTGGCGCGGGCCTCTCTCGTCGTCGTCGTCATTCAGGACCAGCTCGCCGAAGCTGCCGTCCGCGTACATGATCTCCACATCAAGCGCCAGTCCCTGCAGCTCTTTGATAAGGACGCGGAATGACTCCGGCACGCCCGGCTTCGCAAGATTCTCGCCCTTCACTATACGTTCATAGGTCTTAAGGCGTCCGCGAATATCGTCGGACTTCACCGTCAGCATCTCCTGCAGCATATGCGCCGCACCGTATCCTTCGAGGGCCCAGACTTCCATCTCTCCGAAACGCTGGCCTCCGAACTGCGTCTTTCCGCCGAGCGGCTGCTGCGTGATAAGGCTGTACGGCCCTATTGAACGCGCGTGGATCTTGTCGTCGACGAGGTGTATCAGCTTAAGCATGTACATGACTCCGACCATTACCTGGTTCGCCATCGGCTCTCCGGTGCGGCCGTCATATATCGTTATCTTGCAGTCGTCGCGCATCTCGGGATACTTGTTCTGCTGTATCCACTTGACGTCTGGGGCGATATCCTCAGCCGTCGCCGATTCGAAGACAGGCGTTACCACCTTATAGCCCCTCTGCATCGCGACAAAACCAAGCATCGTTTCTAGAACCTGTCCCAGGTTCATACGGCTGGGGACGCCCAGCGGGTTCAGCACGACGTCGACCGGGGTACCGTCCGAGAGATAGGGCATATCCTCTTCCGCCATAATGCGGGAGACAACGCCCTTATTTCCGTGGCGTCCGGCCATCTTGTCACCCTCTGTTATCTTACGGAACTGGGCGACGTAGACCTTCACCACTTCGTTGACTCCGGGGCTGAGGTCCTCGCTGTTCTTTTCGCGGCTCAGGCGTTTGATCTCGACGACCTTTCCGCCTTCGCCATGTGGCACGCGCAGAGAGGTGTCACGCACCTCGCGGGCCTTTTCGCCGAATATCGCGCGAAGCAGCTTCTCTTCGGGAGACTGGTCAGACTCGCCCTTCGGCGTGACCTTGCCGACGAGGATGTCACCGGCCTTGACCTCCGCACCGACGCGGACGATACCGTCCTCGTCAAGATTTTTAAGAGCGTCTTCGCCGACGTTCGGGATGTCGCGGGAGATCTCTTCGGGGCCAAGCTTCGTATCACGCGACTCGACCTCGTATTCCTCTATATGTATTGATGTGTAGAAATCTTCTTTTACCAGCTTCTGAGAGAGCAGAATAGCGTCTTCGAAGTTGTAGCCCTCCCAGGAGACGAAGGCAACCACCACATTGCGCCCCAGGGCCAATTCTCCCTGATCGCAGGCCTGTCCGTCGCCGATTATCTCATTGGCGTCCACATGCTGTCCCGTATATACAAGCGGGCGCTGGTGGATGACCGTTCCCTGGTTCGAACGGCGGAACTTCGGCATATGATACTCGTCCTGGCCGCCGTCGTCGGTCCTGATGACGATCAGGTCGGCGTCAACGTAGGTGACTGTACCAGCCCTGCGGGATACAACGCAGGAGCCGGAGTCCTTAGCGATACGATGCTCGATTCCCGTTCCGACGATCGGTGAATCCGGGAATACGAGTGGAACCGCCTGACGCTGCATGTTGGAACCCATCAGCGCGCGGTTCGCGTCGTCGTGCTCAAGGAAGGGAATAAGAGCCGTCGAAATGGAGACGATCTGCTTCGGCGAAATGTCGAGGTAGTCAAGCTCCTTCGGGTCTATCTCTATCGTGTTGTCGTGGTGACGCACGTAGATGCCGCCGGTCAGCGACGGGAGTACGTTGCCCTCGTCATCCATCGGCAGGTCGGCGCGTCCGACATAGTATTCGTCCTCGTCGTCGGCGGAGAGGTAGACGATCTCTTCCGTAACCTTGCCGTCCACGACCTTCCGGCGCGGGCAGACCAGGAAGCCGTATTCGTTGATACGGGCAAAGGTCGCCAGCGAGGTGACAAGCCCGATATTCGGACCTTCCGGCGTCTCGATTGGGCATACGCGTCCGTAGTGCGTATGATGGACGTCGCGGGCCTCAAATCCCGCGCGTTCGCGCGAGAGGCCGCCGGGGCCGAGGGCGGAGAGACGGCGTCTGTGCGTCAGCTCCGCAAGCGGATTCGTCTGGTCCATAAACTGGGAAAGCTGCCCAGAGCCGAAGAACTCACGCAGCGCCGCCGATATCGGACGCACATTGATAAGATCCTTCGCCATCGCCGTGGCGAGGTCCGGCGTCGTCGTCATACGCTCGCGCGCGATGCGCTCCATACGCAGCAGTCCGATACGGACCTGATTCTGGAGCAGTTCGCCAACGGCGCGCACGCGGCGGTTGCCGAGATGGTCGATGTCGTCCATGTGCTCGCTGCCGTCGCGCAGGCGGATAAGTCCCTTGATTATCGCCACGATATCGGTGACCGTAAGCAGCCTCTCCGTATTCGGGATATCCAGCTGCAGACGGCGGTTTATCTTGTAACGTCCGACGCGTCCGAGGTTATATCTTCTGGGATCGAAGAATATGCTTGTAATATACTCGCGCGCGTTTTCCATACGGGCAGGTTCGTTGGGGCGCAGCTTGCGGAAAAGTTCCAGCATCGCCGCGTCGGGAGTGTCGGTATTGTCGCGCTCTATCGTCACGGCAAGGGCGGGATCGATGTCCCAGACCCACACCTTGGTGCGTCCATGGTTCCAGAGAACCTCCATATGCTCCTTCGTGAGACGGGTGTTCTTACGGATCTCCACCGTCCCCGAACCGTCGTTAGAGAGGATGTCCTCCGCGAGGAGCATTCCGCGCACATCGTCGTCAACGAGGTCCTTCTCCACCTCTTTGCCGTCAAAGAGAGAGATTATTTCATCCGTGCTCTGGATGCCGAAGGCTCTCAGCATCATGGTGACGGGAATTTTCTTACGGTTATCGATCTTAACGGAGAGCACGTCCCCAGGGGCGAGGTCATACTCGATCCACGCTCCGCGGTCGGGGATCAGCTTCGCCACAAAGGTCTCCTGCCCCGGAATACCGAGGTCAGCGCTGTAATAGACGCCGGCCGAACGGGCCAGCTGGTTTACAACGACACGCTCCGTGCCGTTGATGATGAAGGTTCCTCTCTCCGTCATCGCGGGAAAGTCGCCGAGATAAATTTCTTCTTCCTTGATTTCGCCGGTCTTTTTGTTTATCAGACGAATCGTCGCACGCAGCGGTCTCGACCATGTAAGGTCCCGGCTGCGAGCCTCATCCAGACTGATAGGAACAGGATCGACATAATATCTTACGAATTCCAGTGCAAAAGAGCCGTCATAACTCTCGATGGGGAAAATTTCATCGAAAAGCTCCTGCAACCCCTGTGACGCACGCATATCAGGCTCCCTGTCGGCCTGAAAGAACCACTGGTATGAGTTACACTGTACCTCAACCAGATCTGGCAGTGCTATCAAATTTTTCTCTTTACCAAAAACTACACGCCGCTCAAATGCTTTACCCGAAGTCTGTTTAACCTGCATGGGAGCATCCTCCCCGTTCGAGAATATGATGAGAATGTACAATCGTACAAATGGAAATTATAACAAAAAAGCGACAGCTGTCAATAGACAGACGTCGCCTGTTTTAACTATTTTGTTATATTCAGTTGAAGCGCGGTTTCCCGACAGCCGATATTATGAATCACCTGCGGGTGTTTTGTCAAGCGACAGAGCAACTTTTACCGTCTGCGCGCTTTTACAGCAACCGTTTTATCAAATATGTGTGCAAAAATAACAATACATGGACGAGAGACGAAAAAATTTTTCTCCGTCTCTCGTCCGTAATATTATGAAAAAATTAACTTCTCTTTTTAAGAATTATGGGAACCAGCGCCAAAAGCGCCAGCGCCGCGAAACCTGCGCTGCATCCGCCTCCCGAAGAAGCGGCCGGAGCCGGGGTGGCGGTGGCGAACGCTTTGACACAGACATTCGCTTTTGCTTTTGCCGCACTCACCATTGTATCCTCAAAATTTTTCCCGTCAAACGACACCCAGCTCTGCCCCTGTTCGGCCGTGGCTTTATCCGAATAACCCGGCAGCAGACATTCAACCGGAATCAGATTATCGGTAAGGCCGGACGAGGTTTTTACTACGACCGAAAATCTCTCCCCTTTCACGACTTTCACCGGCGCGTCAAGTTCCACGGTGTTATAGCCAGGCGCCTTGAGTGTGACCGCCGCCGTCTTCGCCAGTTTGCCGCTTACCGGCGAACCGTCGCAGCCGGTATATATTTTTATCTCGCATGGCTGATCCGGCGCAGTTGTGTAAAAAGCTACCGAATTTACGGCCTCGTACGCTCCGGCGGTAAAGATATTAGCAAAATAGACTTCATTTTTCCCCTCTTGACCGAAAAAGGCCACCAACCCAAGGGGATCGTATTGGTATATCTTTTCATCATCAGGCGCTGATACAGTATCATAGGCCACACCGTCACAGAGCGTCCCCTCTTCGTAGGATACGTAGAAATAGCCCTCGTCTCCCCAACGAGCACCCCAGCTGTTGCGCACAAGCCAGGCGCCATTTTCTTTCGGGCGGTTACCCTCTTTAAAATTATTACTTGGGTACTCGTCGTCCCAGCCAACGATAGTTACCGCATGGTTCGTCTGGTAATGGTAATTCCCTGAATAGTATGCGAATTTTTCATTATTAACGGCGTCATTATCCCAATAAATCCCTACCGACACCGCCCCGTACGCCATTATCGTCTCTTTAACCAACTGTATTCTTTTTGCCGCTATCTGGACTTCTTCTCTATTAGCGCTCAAGTTGCCAAGGTAGAGAGCATTCTTAAGTTTCCATTCCCTCTCCATCACGTTAGGAGCATAAACATCTTCCGATCTGACTGGCGTCTCCACCTTCAAACCGCTCACAGAACCGGTGCCGCGCGAGAGAAGCGCAACAGCTTTCCAGTCATTGCCGCCGGTGTCATAATATGCTTTACCAGATGAATTTGTGAATCCCGGTTTGAGCGAGGATTCGTCATTATAGACGAAATATGTCAGATACCATTCGGAAAGGTCGATATCGGACGAGGAAGCCAGCCTTTTGCCGATAAGATTGAATTCCGTCGCCGCCATAGCCGCATATGTCCAGCAGTTGCCAAAAGGATACTGATTACGTACCGGCGGCATCGACGTCCGAAGGTCATAACTGACCGGGAGTGTGGCTGATGCGCTCTTTCTGCCAATGGAATCAAGCACGGCGCTATAAACAACGCCCTTCAGATGGCTCCAGTTTACGGGAGAGGGGACGTAGCCATAATTCGGTTTTTGGGTTGCTGACAGCGCTTTAGCATTTGCCGCGGTTTCACGGGCCTCGCGCCATTTTACAAAATCCGGGTTCAGAGGCGCGGCTTTGAGGGCCGCCGCAGCCGGAGCAACGTATATCATAACGGTAACAAATATCATTATCACAAAAACAACAGATTTTCTTTGGAAAAATTTACTCATCATGTTGCCTCCCTTTTTCGACCAAAAAACATAACAGTAAACTTGCGCGTTATTTTCCGCTTACAAACAGTGACAGTTTTAGAGAACGCCCCGTTTCCTGCAGCAAAACAACTAATACGTACCATTCATACGTATTCAGTCTTTTGCCCAATTTTGTATGTTAAGAATATCATTTGAGCAATGGACGAATAGTATAATATCTACCTAAAATAGTAAAGGTATTTTTTTTAACATAATAGTGTTATTGCTTGTATGTTTGTCAAACATACATCGCACGACTTTTACCGTCGCTGTTTTATCAAACATGCGCGCAAAAAGATCAATACAAAAATGAATGACGGAGGACTTTTACTCCGTCATTCGTCTGTAATATTATGAAAAAATTAACTTCTCTTTTTGAGGATTATGGGAACCAGCGCCAAAAGCGCCAGTGCCGCGAAACCCGCGCTGCATCCGCCGCTGGAATGAGCAGACACAGGCGTCGCGAAGGCCTTGAGGCAGACGTTCATTGCGTCCGTGTTCGGATCGGAGACATCCTCGAAGGTAACGCCGCCGTCAGCGGAGACCCAGCTCTGCCCACGTTCGGAGCTGGCTTTTTCAGAATGCTTCGATAGCGCGTATTCACCAGGAACCAAAAAGTCGGTAAGGTCGGACGAGGTTTTTACTACGACCGAAAATTTCTCCCCTTTTACGACTTTCACCGGCGCATCAAGTTCCACGGTGTTATATCCAGGCGCCTTAACCGTGACCGAAGCCGTCCTCGCCAGTTTACCACTTACCGGCGAACCGTCACAGCCGGTATATATTTTTATCTCGCATGGCTGATCCGGCGCTGTCGTGTAAAACGCTACCGAATTTACGGACTCGTACGCACCGGCGGTAAAGATATTAGCAAAATAGACTTCATTTTTTCCCCTTTCACCGAAAAAGCCCACCAGCCCAAGGGGATCGTATTGGTATATCTTTTCATCATCCGACGCTGACACAGTATCAAAGACCACGACGTTACAGAGCGTCCCCTCTTCGTATGATACATGGAAATAGCCCTCATCTCCCCAACGAGCGCCCCAGCTGTTGCGCACGAGCCAGGCACCATTTTCTTTCGGGCGGTTACCATCATTAAAATTTTCTTTTGGGTAATCATCGTCCCAGCCGACGATAGTTACATCATGATTCACCGTGGAAAAATCACTCCTTAAATAGTAGGCGAAATTATCTTTATTAAAGGCGTCATCATCCCAATAAAACCTTGCCAACACCACCCCGTACGCCATTATCGTCTCTTTAACCAGCTGTCTTCTTTCTGCCGCTTTCTGGATGCCTATATTGAGGTAGAGAGCATTCTTAAGCTTCCATTCCCTCTCCATCACGTTAGGAACATAAACATCCGCCGATCTGATTGGCGTCGCCACCTTCAAACCGCTCACAGAGCCGGTGCCGCGCGATAGTAGCGCCACAGCTAGCCAGGGACTGCCGCCAGCGTCATAATATGCTTCATCAGATGAATTTGTGAATCCCGGTTTGAGCGAGGATTCGTCATTATAGGCGAAATATGTCAGATACCATTCGGAAAGGTCGATATCGGACGAGGAAGCCAGCCTTTTGCCGATAAGATTGAATTCCGTCGCCGCCATAGCCGCATATGTCCAGCAGTTGCCAAAAGGATACTGATTACGTACCGGCGGCATCGACGTCCGAAGGTCATAACTGACCGGGAGTGTGGCTGATGCGCTCTTTCTGCCAATGGAATCAAGCACGGCGCTATAAACAACGCCCTTCAGATGGCTCCAGTTTACGGGAGAGGGGACGTAGCCATAATTCGGTTTTTGGGTTGCTGACAGCGCTTTAGCATTTGCCGCGGTTTCACGGGCCTCGCGCCATTTTACAAAATCCGGGTTCAGAGGCGCGGCTTTGAGGGCCGCCGCGGCCGGAGCGACGTATATCATAACGGTAACCAGTATCATTATCATAAAAACGACAGATTTTCTTTGGAAAAGTTTACTCATAATGCTGCCTCCCTTTTTCGACCAAAAAACATAACAGTAAACTTACGCGTTATTTTCCGCTTACAAACAGTGACAGTTTTAGAAAACGCCCCCGTTTCCTGCAGCAAAACAACTAATACGTACCATTCATACGCATCCAGTCTTTTGCCCCATTTTGTGTGTGAGAGTATCATTTGACCAATGGATGAATAGTATAATATTTGCCAAAAATAGTAAAGGTATTTTTTAAACATGATAGTTCTATTATCAGAGGTATATGGAATTTACCGCCTTCCTCCGAAAATTTGAATGCTGCCATAAAAGAACAACACAAAAGAAAAAATCGGAGTATTTACTGCTAAAGAATAATGACGCAGGAGCAGCTGGCCGAGGCAGGCGATACAACCGATATATCAAAAGAGGTCTGCACGCTTTTGCGTGGGGTACCGCTGGAGACAAAGATAAAGATACTGAATTATGCAAAAGATATGAAGATGCTATCTGACCTATCACCAAAGAGAGGCTGAGCTGCGGCAATAAAAATGGAAGGCGTGGAAAAATCCACCGCCTCCCATTTTTTCATGGACTTTATTTAGTTTCCTGGTTCTTTGCCTCTTTCATCATCCGCTTAAAGATCGCCGAACAGTAGAGCGCGCCGAGCGGGTTATGGGCGATGACTCGGTCTTTCGCGGCGACCGGCACCACCGGCGCCTGGGAGTATTTTATGAAGAGCGCGTCGTGCCCGACGCAGAGGCCAAGCAACAGGTTAAGGTCTGTATTCGCCGCGTTGAGCACCTCGGCCTGTTCTATCGGGTTGCAGGATATCGGTCCGACCTTGTCGCTCTCCATCGCGCCCATCTCCGACTTTTCCACGCCGCAAACCTTACAGTTCACGGTGGAGATCTCGAAGTGGTTTTCCAGTATCTGCGAGAGTTTGGCCGCCTCTTCCGAGAGGGCGGCGCAGAAAGCGATACCAAGTTTTTTGTATCCCATCTTCTGCGAGAAGAGTATGATCTCCTGAATACGGTTGATCTCCCCGTAATATTCGGCCTCCACCTCGGAGGCGGCGCGCATCATGCGCCTGTCCTCAGGATCTGCGTACAGCGCCGCGGCGTCGCAGGCGGTGCAGGCCATCCCCTCCCGGCATGGTTTTTCCGTACAGCGGTCACACCTCATCTATTAAGCACCCTCTTCATATTTTTTCATATCAGCCGGCAGCGGTGCGGTCACGGCAGAGCCGCGCAGCCCCGCCGGAAGCTCCGCGTCCGTGGGGAATATTATCGTCCGCGCGTGAAGCAGCGGGCGCTTCGCGCCGCGTCCACTTCCGTACTTCGTATCCCCCACAATCGGATGCCCTATCGCCGCCAGGTGCACGCGCGCCTGATGCGGCCTTCCGGTGACAAGCTCAGCCTCTACCACACTGCGCATTCCGGCGGTGGAAAGTCTTCTGTAAAGAGTAAGGGCAGGCTGCCCCTCTCTGTCAGGACGGACGGTGTTGGCGGCGCCGTCCTTCAAAAGCGGCAGGTCGATACGTCCCGATTCCTCGGCGATGCCCTCGACCACCGCGTGGTAAAGCTTCCTTATTTTATGTTCGCGTATCAGCTCCGCAAGATGCCGCTGCGCCGCGCCCGTGAGCGCGATTATCACCGCGCCGGTGGTGTTGCGGTCCAGCCGCTGCACCGTCGCCGGCCGATAATCGCTGCGGCTCCAGCCCAGCTCCGCGAGGGCCCGCGTGATGAGCGAATCCCCGCCCTTTGTGTCGGGCTGTGTTAGCAGCCCCGCCGGTTTGTTCACCACCCAAAGGTAATCGTCGCGGTAAAGGGTCTCAAGCGGCGGCTTTTTTGCGGTTTTTTCCGCTCCCCCGTCTGTTTTCTGGCTCCCGGCCTCTTCTTCCCACGGCACATAGAGAAGCTGCCCCTCTTCGAGACGCGCGTCGGCCTTCGTCTTTTTACCGTCAAGACGCACCTCGCCGGTACGCACCGCCTTCATGATCGCCCCAAGGGGCATCTGGGGCCAGAGGGTACGCAGTACGCGGTCGACGCGGCGGCCGTCGTTGTCCGCGGAAATTTTCAGCTCCGCGCCCATTTTACCTCTTCCAGAACCTGCGCTGCGTGGAGTTGTTCCAGGCCGATATCGGCTGGTCGTCGGTGAGGTTTTTAACAGAGTCGTTCCAGCAGAACATACGGAAGTCAAGCTCGTCCGCGGAGGAGACTATCATCGCCTCCGGCGTCGCGGGAACGACGGGCGAACCAAACTCACGCTGTCCGTGGTGTGAAAGCAGAATGTGGCCGAGGTGCATACGCGTCTTCTCGGTGAGTCCGTACTGCACCGCAAGCTCGTTGAAGCGCATGTATCCCTGCGCAACGTGGTCGAGCAGCGCCCCCTCGACGGTCATTTCGGGGACGGATATCATCCTGTAGGAGTCCAGCTTGCCAATATCGTGCAGCAGCGCTCCCGCGACGACGATGTCGATATCAACATCGTAACCGGCAGTCCTCATTGACTCCGCCATCGATTTCGCACACTCCGCGACGGAGAGGGTGTGCTCCAGCAGGCCGTTCGCGTAGGCATGGTGGTGGCTCACCGCCGCCGGCCAGTCGCGGAAGCGACTCCAGAGTTCTCCGGTGAATACTTTACGCAGAAAATCTCCGGCCTCGCCGCCGCAGCCCTTCACAAGCGTCTCAAAACGGCCGGTCAGCTCCTCGATCGGGATCGGCGAGCGCGGGAGATAGCCCGCGGGCGGATATTTCTCCTGGCTGAGCAGCGTCAATTTGTTAAAGTTGAACTGAAGCTGGCCGCGGTATTCCGCTACCTTGCCGTTTATGCCGACGGTCTTTCCCGCAAGCTGCAATATTTTCTCAACCGGCAGCCGGTCGTCGGCGCTCTGCGGTTCAGCCTCGGATTTATCAAGCCACTGGGCGTCAGACCAGACCTTCGCTTCGATACTTCCGAATGAATCGGAGACGGTCACGTCGTAGTATGGTTTTCCATTTTTATCGCTCTTCTGCGAGAGTGCGCTGACGACAAATATCGCCTTGAAGAGGCTGCCCGCCGGAAGTTTTCGTACCTCCTGGCTGTTAAGCAGCAAATTAGCAGTCATTGTCCATCTTCCTTCCCTAAAAACAAAATCATATGCAGTTATGATATCATCTTTTTCCCTCATATTATCCAATCTTCTTAATAATTTCACCCATCCTGCCGCAGCGCATATCCGGCAGGCCGCACGAGAGGTACGAATATAAACAATAGAACTCATTGTACGGACAATTAATACATCAGTCCTTCGTACCACATACTTCATGTAAAGCGTGTATAATACATTTATACCTTACTTTGGAGGGATTTTTCTATGAGTACAGTAAATTGGGACGCAAGACTTTCAGAGATAGCGCTAAATGTTAAACCGTCGCCGATACGCGCACTTCTTAAGTATACAAAGACACCCGGCGTCATCTCGTTTGCCGGCGGAAATCCCGACCCCGCGGTATTCCCCGTGGCGGAATTTGCGGAGGCCTCGCAGATACTGAGCCGCGAGGGTAAGGACGTTCTGCAGTACGGCGCTACTAACGGCTATGATCCGCTTAAGGAATATATATCAAAGTGGATGGCCCCGCGCATGGGGCGTGAGACAAAACCCGATGAAATGCTGATCACTACCGGCTCTCAGGAGGGCATGGACCTTCTATGCTCCGTGCTGCTCAATGACGGCGACACGATCATCGTCGAGGGGCCGACATATCCCGGAGCGCTGCATGCGATGCGCAACCGCGGCGCGCGCTTCCTCTCCGTGCCATGCGACAAGGACGGACTTTGCGTAGACCTGCTGCCCGGAGTCATCGAACAGGGGCGCAAAGACGGACATAAAATCAAATTCATCTATTCGATCGTAAACTTCCAGAATCCCTCGGGAGCGACGCTCTCCAAGGAACGCCGCGCCAAGCTGCTGGAGATTGCCGAAAAGTACGATCTGATAATATTCGAGGACGACCCATACGGACACCTCCGTTACAACGGAGAGCATGTCCCGACGATCTTCTCGATGGATAAGGGCGGCCGCGTAGTCTATGCCTGCTCTTTCTCAAAGATACTGGCCCCCGGCACACGCGTGGCATGGATCGTCGGCGCGCCGGAGCTCATTCAAAAGATGGTGATGATAAAGCAGGGCACAAACCTCTGCACAAGCGTTGTCGCTCAGGCCCTCGTCTATGAGTACTGCCGCCTCGGTCACCTCGACGGCTTCCTGCCGAAGATCATCGCCCACTACGGCAAGAAACGAGACGCGATGGATGCCGCCTTCAAAAAACATCTGCCCGCCAACACCCGTTACCATACGCCGGAGGGCGGATTCTTCTTCTGGCTACAGGTACCAGGGGTTGATTCGACGAAACTCTTCATGAAGGCGATCGACCACGGTGTGGCGTTCGTTACCGGCCCGGCCTTCTACGCCGAAGCTGGAGAGGGTCTCGACTATATGCGCACCTGCTTCACCTTCGCGCAGCCGGAGGAGATCGAAGAGGGCGCGAAACGCCTCGCCGCCGCCATCAAGGAGCTCTAAAGGTTTAGTTTCATAATAGGCGACAGGCACATAAAATTAACGCCGGACGGATTTATGCCGTCCGGCGTTTTATTTACAGGGCGGCACCACAATGTTAGACTAAGATTACCAACGCTGGTATACGGCGAAGTAATTTATTTTAAATGACGGGATATAGGAGCGCATAAAATGGCAGAAGATACGATTACGGCGCTGGCCACGGCGTGGGGCGAGGGCGGCATCGCGATAGTGAGGGTTTCAGGCAGCGAGAGCGCGGCTGTCGTTGACAAAATATTCCGCGCCAAACGGCGCTTTTCCGAACAGCCCGCGCGCTGCATGACGCTGGGAACGCTGCACACGAAAGACGGGACCCTTTTTGACGAGGTGCTTGCCGTGCGTTTTGAGCGGGGAAACAGTTATACGGGCGAAGAGAGCGCGGAGATACACTGCCATGGCGGCGCGCTATCGGCGCAGCGCTGTATCGAGGAGCTCTGTTCGTTGGGAGCAAGGATGGCGCTGCCCGGCGAATTCACGAGGCGGGCCTTCATTAACGGCCGCATCGACCTCGCGCAGGCGGAGGCGGTCGCCGGCATCATCAAGGCGCGCAGCGACGAGGCGCTGACCGCATCGGCGAGGTCGCTGCAGGGATCATTCACGGAAAAGATAAGAGGACTTATGGAGAGGCTGACAGCACTGGCGGCGGCGCTTGAGGTCGATCTTGACTTCCCAGAGGAGGGAGAGGGCTTTATCTCCAAGAACGAGAGCGCCGGACGTCTTGATAAGCTCATCGCAGAGTGCGAAGAGCTCATCTCCCGCTGCCGCAGCGGCATGCTGCTGCGTGACGGGCTGCGCGCCGCGATCATCGGGCGGCCGAATGTGGGAAAGTCGTCGCTGCTGAACGCCCTGCTCGCGGAGAACCGCGCAATCGTCACGGCGACGCCTGGCACGACGCGCGACAGCATCGAGGAGACCTTCATTTATAAGGGGCTGCCGGTGAGGATAATCGATACCGCCGGCATCCGCGAGACGACCGACGAAATCGAGGAGATCGGCGTGCAGCGCTCGCTCAAATCGATGGATGAGGCCGATATCGTCCTGCGGGTGATAGACAGTTCGGAGGGCGATCTCACGATGGAGGCGGCGCTGCCCGCCGCCGCGAAGAGGCAGATCATCATTCTGAACAAGAGCGACCTCCCCGCAAGGGTTACCGAGGCTGATATCGCGGCGCATTTTCCCGACGATCCGCGCATCGCCGTCTCCGCCGCCCACGGAAGCGGGCTTGAGGAGCTTAAGGAGCTCATTCTTAAGACGGCGCTCTCCGGCGGAGAACTCGCCGGAGGTTACTCCGTCACCGCGCGGCAGATGGAGTGCCTCGCAAGAACAAAAGAGGCGCTCTCTGCCGCCAGTGCGGCGCTCTCTGCCGGGATAGGAGATGATCTCGTCCTCTCATGTATATCGGACGCCAGGGCTCAGCTGTCGTCGCTGCTCGGCATCGACGCGAGCGAGGATCTGCTTGACAAGATATTCAGCAGCTTCTGCGTCGGCAAGTAATCCTGCGTCGGTATTTACCCCCGTAAAGCTGCCGTTCGGCCAACTTTAGCGTAATGGAACATATAAATGAAAAACGACGCCCAAATATTTGCCCTGTCCGCTGACGATGACGCCGCGCTGGCGGCGCGCTGTGCATTACTCGCCAAACGGCTGAAAGCCGGAGAGTGCCCGCGCGTACTTTTTGGCGCCAACAGTCCGGACGGCGGCCCATGCCGCAGAGCCTTCGTCGCCTCGGATACGGAAGAGGCTGTCGAAGCACTGAACGCCTCTCCTCCAAAGACCGGCAAAAAGCTAAAACTCGTTTTTGCGATACCGGGCCAGGGCTCGGCCGGTCCCGTGCCGGTCGAATCCCTCTGCGCGGAGCTGCCGGTCTTCCGCGAGTATATTGAGCGCGCCCAGTGCGTGCTCGACCGCCACGGACGGCTTTCCGTGAATGATATCCTCTCGCGCGGCAAGGCGCGCAGCAGCATGGAGGAACAGCTCTTCGTCCTCATATATGGCGCGGCGCTTGCGATGCAGTACCGCGCGTGGGGAGCACATCCGGATATGATGATCGCCCATTCTCTCGGAGAGCTGACGGCGCTGGTCGTCTGCGGCATGGCCTCCTACGAGGAGATGCTCGGTTTCGTCTGCCGGCGCGCGCTGATCATCGATTCCCTCGTGGAGTCCGGTGCAATGGCCCATGTCGCGGCAAACTCCGCGGAAATTTTTCGGCTGACGGCGGCGTATGGCGGTAGGCTCTCCGTCGCCGCCGTCAACAGCAGCAGCTCCGTAGTCGTCTCCGGCGAACTCAGGGCGCTCTCCGCCTTTGAGAGGGAGCTTGACCGAAAGGCTATGCCGCACAGGAGGCTGCGCGTGCCGAAGGCGGCCCATTCCGCAATAATGGAGCCGGCGCTCGCGCCGATAGAGGCGCTGGCCTTTCCAGCCCTTCGTGACGGCTGCTGTCCGCTATTCTCCTCCGTTACCGGCGCGCCGCTCACGGCGCGGGAGGCGGAAGCCCCTGAGTGGCGCCGGCGGCACTGCCGCGATACGGTACGTTTCGATCTCGCCCTCGCCGCGTTATCCGAATCTTTAGGTGACAGCGACGCCTTCGTCATAGAGTTTGGCGTTCATCGCGTGTTGGCGGCGGCAGGCATAAAAACGCTGCCCGGAGGCAGATGGTACGGAGCCTCCTCGATGGCCCGCTATCATGAAAACCGTTCCCCCGAATACTGCTTCAAACGTGGAATACAAGAGACGCTTGCCGCGCTGTGGGAGTGTCATCTCCTATCTGAATTTCAATCTGCTGACTGGTATATTACCAATAAAGACTTTTTGCAGGACATCATAAAATAAACAGAATCCGTACAGAAAAACGTAAGTTATGGTAATATATCAGATAATTAGAAAAGGTAGGAGATGATATCATGGAGCGGATGCGAAATACCTTTAAATATATGACGTTCATTATGCTTGCCTCCGTGATGTTCCTCTCTTTCTTTGGAAACTTCGAAGATATAAACGATCATTACCGGCTTGCTTTCGGCGGTGGCCGGACGGAATCTTCCGCTTCGGCAGAGGCCGTCATACAGAGCGTCGACCTGGCCATGCTCTCCGCCCTACAGCCCTTTGTGCAGACGGGACGGAAAATCGTCAAAGGCGGACTTGGCGGCTGCATTCTTTCTCCTATATACATGGAGTGCAGCCCCTGCCATGACGCTCTGCGGAAGCCCCGTCTTTCAGCGCAGACCATCACTCCTGAAGACCGTTATATAAACACCGTTAAAAAGCTGGAATAGGCCCCCTCATACAGACGGCAAATCCATCTAAGGCTGATTTATTTATCCTGTCAGCCTCAGTTTACCTGTCTTTTGAGAAAGGAGTCTTTATAATGGCGGCCAATTCCGAACGTATCGAAATGGCGGAGCTTATGGACGATGAGGTAACCGGCGTCCGTAAGCCTGATAATCTTTTTGATAAAATCACGGTCAGCTTCTACTCTATCGTCTGTTTCTGCATGTCAATGCTGCTTGTGCTGATCATCAGCGCGGCGACGATCATGCGCTATTTCCTCCAGATGGACCTCTACGGATATGAAGAATGGGTCAAGATCTTCGCCTTCTGGCTCTACTTTATGGGGGCCGGTTACGGCGCCTTCGCGAGTACACATGTGTCGGCGGACCTGGTCCAGTCCTATATGCGCGAGAGCAGGAAGAAAGATGCGGTGATCTTCATCCGTACGGTCATCACCTTCGGTGTGACGCTGCTCTTTACCTGGTATGGCTGGGAATTTTTCATCTTCGGATTCATGGGGCCGTTGGGCACCTTCGTCGCGCTGCCGCGCACGGTGGCCTGGCGTATCCCCCTCTGGACGGTCTATATCGCAATATTCCTCGGTCTGCTCTCAATGTCGTGGTACTTTATGCTGGAAATGATCAGCGCAGGGAAAAAACTATTCCTTAAAGAGGGAGGAAACCGCTCATGATTTATATCGCGCTTCTCATACTCATCGCCTGCCTCACCATCGGCGTGCCTGTGCCCGTAAGTTTCATGGCCTCCTGCGCCTGGCTCATCTTCTTCGGCGGTCCGGACGGCGCCGGGTATCAGGCAACACAGCTGCTCCCCTATGGCTTCACACAGATGAACTCCGTATCTCTCATCGCCATTGCGATGTTCATTCTCGCGGGCGGAATCATGGAGCGCGGCAAGATCGCTGAAAAGCTCATTGACATGGTCGACGTCTTTGTCGGCCATATCCGCGGTGGTCTCGGCATCGTCGCCGTAGTCTCCTGCGCCGTATTCGGCTCCATCTGCGGCGCGGCCTGCGCGACCCTCTCCTGTATCGGCGCGATCATGTTTCCGCGCCTTCGCTCCGGCGGTTACCCGATGGGACACGCCTGCGCCCTGATGGCAAACGCCTCTCTGCTTGGACTGCTTATCCCGCCGAACGCGACGCTGATCATCTTCGCCTGGATAAGCGGCATCTCAGTCCTCGCCTGTTTCCTCTCCACCGTGGGGCCGGGAATAATCACCATCATCCTGCTCAGCGCCATCAATGTCTGGATGCTGCGCGAAAATAAAGAGGTATTTGTCGAGGTAAAACGTACTGGCAAAGAGCGTATGGAGATGTTCATGAAACGCGGCCGCCTCGCCATACCGGCACTCGTCATGCCGGTGATGGTACTCGGGGGCATCTACGGCGGCGTCATGACGACGACCGAGGCCTCGGCCCTTGCAGTTCTCTACTGCATCCCGATCGGCCTCTTCGTCTACAAAGGGCTCAACTGGAAGACCCTTTTCAACATCATCGTCGAAAGCGCGATCACAACGGGCGTTATCATGGTCATGCTCTACTCCGTCTCGATGCTCTCGCGCCTTTACATCCTTGAGGATCTCCCCGGACGCGTACTGCACCTCTTCTATTCGATCTCGACCAACCCCATCATCGTCATGATGATGATCAACGTCTTCCTCGTGCTGATGGGAATGCTGATGGACGATATCAGCGTCGTCGTTTTGACTACGCCGATCCTGCTTCCGATCATCATGGACCTCGGCTTCAACCCGGTCCATTACGCGGCGATCGTCGGCGTGAACACCGCGCTCGGCTGTATCACGCCGCCTGCGGCGCCGGTCCTTTATTTAAGCGGACGAGTGGGCGGCGCGGCGATAAACGAGATCATGAGCCCCGCGCTGAAATTCATGGTCCTCTGCTGGATACCGGTACTGCTTGTGACTGCCTACATCCCGAAAGTAGTGCTCGCCCTGCCGCATCTCGTCCTCGGTATTCCCTGGTAAGATAAAAAGAGATTTCAGCAATAACAGAGACAAAAAGTACAACGCGGAGCCTTCGGGCTCCGCGTTATGCTTTTCGTCATATTCTGTATTTTGGTACTTAATAGGCCTTCGCGAAGATCGCCTTTCTCGCGCCCTCTTTGCCGGTATAGAAACATTTGCCGCGCTCCTCGGCGTGGACGAAGGGGAAGCAGCGCGGCGTCGCGCCGGTCGCCTCTTTGATGGCCTTTTCGTCCGCTTTTGAACCTCCGAAGAACACCTCGATGAAGCCGCCCTTCTCCTCCAGAAGCCGCTTGAATTCTTCCATGTTTTCCGCCCTGTGCGTATTGGCAAGACGGAACTCAAGAGCGCGGTTGTAGAGGTTCCGCTGTATCTCGTCAAGCAGCGCGGGGATCGCCGTCGGCGCGTCAGCCCAGGTGATGTCTATCTTTTCGCCGGTATCGCGGCGCACGACACGCAGCTTCTCCGCCGCGTATTCCTTTTCTCCAAGTTCGAGGCGAAGCGGCACGCCCTTCTGAAGGTGCGAGAAGAAGCGGTCGCCAGGGCGCATATGGAATTGGGTGTCTACGTTGACGAAACGTCCGCCAAGCGCCTCGTTGAGCGCCGCCTTGAGTTCGGCGGCCTTCGGCATCAGCTCTTTGTCGATCTTCTCGTCGCTCGTCGAGATTGGGATGATGACCGCCTTGACGGGGGCGATGCGCGGCGGCAGCACGAGGCCGTCGTTATCCGCGTGGGTCATGATGATCGCCCCGATGAGGCGCGTTGAGACTCCCCAGCTTGTTGTATAGGCAAATTCCATTTCGCCGTCCCTGTTCTGGAACTGTATCTCAAAAGCCTTAGCGAAGTTCTGCCCTAGGTAGTGGCTCGTACCGGCCTGCAGCGCCTTTTTGTCGCTCATCATCGTCTCGCAGGTGTAGGTGTTGTCGGCTCCGGGGAAACGCTCTCCCTCGGTCTTCTCTCCCTCAAGAACGGGCAGCGCGAGGTAGTCTGTCATGATGTGGCGATAGACCTCGAGCATACGCAGCGTCTCCTCAACGGCCTCATCTTTGCTCGCGTGGGCCGTATGTCCCTCCTGCCAGAGGAACTCCGAGGTGCGGAGGAAGAGGCGCGGACGCTTTTCCCAGCGCATGACGTTGCACCACTGATTTATCAGGATCGGCAGATCGCGCCATGACTGGACCCATTTGCTGTACATATAGCCGATGACGGTCTCGGAGGTGGGACGCACGATAAGCGGCTCCTCGAGCTCCTCGCCGCCCGCGTGGGTAACGACGGCGCACTCGGGGGCGAAGCCCTCGACATGCTCCGCCTCTTTGGAGAGGAAAGACTGCGGGATGAGCAGCGGGAAGGCGGCGTTTACATGTCCGGTCTCTTTGAAGGCGTCGTCAAAATGCTTCTGTACAAGTTCCCATACGGCGTAGCCCGTAGGCCGCACGACCATACAGCCTCGTACCGGCGCGTAGTCCGCCATTTCCGCGACACGGATAACGTCGAGATACCACTGTGAATAATCTTTTTCCTTTGGTGTAATGTTTTTAGCCATCTATAATTGTTCCTCCGATCGGGTTATAAAACCCTGGTTATTCTATTGCTTTGCCTCTTGAGCATTCACTTTCCTTTTTACAGTCGTTTTGTATTTTACCACTCTTTTGACAAAATTTGCGATAGAGAATACAGACATTGCCGACTAAACGCATAAATATATCCGGCGCCCCCGTCATACCCGCAGCGGTTCCGGCGGCTTTATATCTATATTGCAGCTTGATAGATTTGTTCTGCCGATATTGCCTTTTCCTTATGCGTATAAAAATCACTTTAGTACATTAAGCCAACTTGACATTTCCACAATTTGGCGTATCCTTTTTAATATAGTCCCTGATTAAAGTTCTAAAATACGGAGGCAGAACTATGTCAAACCAATGGAAAGACGAATTCACCGACCAGCTTTGCGATTCCATAGTCGCCATTACAGACCGTGACGAAGCATACCGTTTCCTTGAGGATGTCGCCACATTTTCGGAGATCAAAGCGTTCTCGCAGAGACTCCAGGTCGCCAGCCTTCTCATCAAGGGTTTTTCCTATCCGCAGATCGTACAGGCCACCGGAGCAAGCACCGCGACGATCAGCCGCGTAAAGAAATTTGTCGAATACGGCGCCGACGGCTACCGCGACGTGCTGCGTAAGCTCGAAGCGATGAAGGCAAGCGAAGATAAGTAATCCCGGCAATATGCCTAAGAAGAGAAAAATTTTTCTGCCCTTCGCCCCCTCCTGTCTGGCGGAAATATCTGAGCTGATTATGGAGGGAGAGGTCTACTATACCTGCGCTGACACGGAGACGGCGGCGGGTCTGGAGAGGCGGCTTAACGAAATCGCCTGCTGCACGGGAGGCTGTGTAACGGCGGAGATGACGCTTGAGGCGATAGCGCCGTCGGTCGTCAGCTGCGCTGAAAGCCTGGGAGCCATTGAGATGCTCGTCTACGCGCCGGAGCTTACGGCGCGGGGAGAGCTCTTCCTCGACCTCGTTGAGGAGGACTTTACGGAGCACACGGCGGCGCTAAACGGGCTCTTTATGCTCTGCAAATGCGCTCTGCCATATATGATGGGCGGCGAATCCCCCGAGATCGTCATCGTACGGCCGCGCGGGCAAAAAAACCTTACCTCCGACATGTACGGCGCGGCGGTCTCGGCTATCGCGGAGAGCATGAACAACGAGCTCGCGGAGTACGGCGTGCGCGTAAGGTTAAGCTGAAAAGCCCTCCGCCCTCAAAATGATGGCATAGGCGGCAAGATCATCAATATTCCTTGGCGGCGTACGCAGTGAGAGCGGGACAAGCTTCATGATTCCGCCCGGCGGGTGCAGCCGCCAGAATATTTTCCGCGCCTCAAGCGTCGTGCCATATTCATCCGTCTTGCTATATTCAAAGGGGAATTCCCTCGCGAACTCTCTTGAAGAGGTACCGTTGCCAATGTAGATCTTTTCGGCGCGGCGTCCTTCTATGTTTTTTATACTGCCCTCTTGCCGCCATTCCTCCAAAAGGCTCCAGTCGCCTCTCTCAAAGGACTTGATGAGAACGGTACGTTTCTCCGCGGGGATTATCGCGGAAAAGAGCAGCGCATCGCCATCAGCGAAGGCCACGCCGATCTTCCAGCGTCCGGGGTCAATCCCCGCAATCATCAAAGGTGCCTCTCTCAACGGATTCCCAGCGCGGATACATCCACATCCACTGATCGGGATAGGCACGTATGCCCTCTGATATGACGGCATTCAAGTCGTCCGTGCTCGCCTGGATATCCTTGCCGAAAGGCTCGCCGTTTCGTCCCTTCATCGGCGGATAGAACTTCATCTCGAAGGTTATGCCGTCAGGCCGGCGTACACAGATACCGGGAATGACGTCACAGCCAAGCTTCGCGGCGAGCTTCGCGGGGCCCATCGGCGTACTGGCCGGCGAGCCAAGAAAGGGCGAGACTACCCCCGCCCTTTTCGCGTCCTGGTCCACAGGGACGGCGATGATCTCGCCGTTCTGCAGCGCCTTCATCATCGCTCTCAGGTCGTTGGCCTTACCTAGCGCCTTCGAGCCGCCCGCGCGCCTCAGCTCTTTTATTAATTCGGTGATACGGTCGTCACGCTGGTCTGTACCAAGGGAATTTATCGGCAGCCCCTGATGGGCGAGCCAGCAGGCGGCGTATTCCCAGTTGCCGATATGCGCGGTGGCAAGTATTGCGCCTCGCTTAGATTCCACCGCTTCAACAATATACTCGTGGCCGCTGCTGCTGACCAGAGAGTCCATCTTATCCGCCATGACCGGCATCCGCGCAAACTCCGCGGCGGCGCGGCCAAAGTGATTGTAGGAGCCAAGCACGATCTCCCGCGCCCTTTCGCGCGGCACGCCGAGTATCTTCGCACAGCGCTCCTGCGCCTCTGAGACCTTACGGACGGAGAAGCGGGCGACGAGGGAACCGAGAGCGCCGCCAAGCGCGACCGCCTTTTCGTGCGGCAGCGCGCATACCAGTTTTCTGAACATATTGAGCGAGTGCCATATAAAAGGCTGACTTTGTGCCATTCGGTTTTCCTTTCAGTGTCGTACTATTATATTGGCGAGTATCGGCACCACAACGAGCACGGTGACAATCCGGCAAATATTGAATAATACGGAGATCGCGGGATTCGCGCCGATATCCACCGCCACCACGGCAATACCGGTGAGACCGCCCGGCGTCGTCGCGAAGAGCGAGGTAAGAAAGTCCATGTTGCAGAAGCGGGCAAAGAACCAGGCCAGCCCAAGCGTAAAAACGAGAAGCAGCAGGCTGTAGGCGATCGCCGCGGGAAGATACTTGGGCAATTCCTTTAAGGATGAAAAATCACTTCCGCGGACCAGAACGTAGGCCACAAGCGCCTGGGAAAGATAGGAAAGCCAGTCTATCTTCGGGTCAAGCCCCATCGTGAAAAAAGCTTTGACTATGAGGCCTCCGAGAAGGCCGCCCACCATCGCGCCGGCGGGGAAATTTAATTTATAGCCGATTCCGCTGCCGAGAACGACGGCGAATATTGTATAAAATTGCGAAGACATTGGCACACCTCCTATTCCGGTAGATTATTATACAATAAAAAGCGGCCTCTTCCATGAGGAAAGAGGCCGCCTGTGGTCTTTATTTACATCCTGCTACGCGGAAGCTCCCTCTAAATCCTCCGAAGAGGAATCATCGCGGGCGCTCTTTCTGAAATAGAACATCACGACGACGATGCCGGCCATCGCGGCGACGCTGATCCAGAAGTCGTGATAGATGGAAAGCAGCGCGAGTATACCGAATACGACCCGTTCATAGGTTTTAAGATCCCGGAAGAACCAGCCTTCGAACGAACCGGCAAGCGTGATAACGCCAAACAGCGCCGATACTACAAGGACCGTAAGATCCACAATTTCAACATTCTGCAGCAGCAGCATTGGATTGTAGACGAAGCAGTAGGGCAGCAGGTAAGAGGCCAGCGCGATCCGCGTCGCCGTCATACCGGTCTTCGCCGGGCTCGCGCCCGCGATGCCCGCGCCGGTGAAGGCGGCAAGACATACCGGCGGCGTCAAGTCGGCCATGATGCCGAAGTAGAAGACGAAGAGATGCGCCGAGAGCGGTAGCACCTTCATGCCGATCAGTGCCGGGGCGATGATCGTACTGCAGACGATATAGTTTGCCGTCGTAGGCAGCCCCATCCCGAGCACGAGGCAGGCGACCATCGCCATAACCAGCGTCAATACCAAGTTCCCGCCGGATATATCAATTATGTTGTTGGAAATTGTAAGCCCCAGCGAGGTCAGCGACGAGGTGCCGACGATGAATCCCACGAGCGCGCAGGCCAGCGCCACGCCAAGACCGCCGCGGGCGCCCTCCACAAGCGCGTTGAAATTATCCTTCAGCGTCATCCGTGTATTTTTTTTCAGAGAGCTCACGATGATAACCGCTACAACGCCGATAAAACCGGCTCTCAGCGGGGTATATTTCATCAGCAGCGTGATGATGACGACGATCACCGGTACCAGCAGATGACCATCGCTTCTCATTACCTCTCTTACCGACGGCAGGTCGCTCTTAGGTATACCGCGCAGCTTCTTTTTGCGGGCCCTGATATGGACGTTTGTGAATATCGCCGTGTAATAGATGAGGGCGGGGATAATCGCCGCCGCGGCGATCGAGAGGTAGGGAATGTTGAGGAACTCGCTCATGATGAAAGCTCCCGCCCCCATGATCGGCGGCATCAGCTGGCCGCCGGTCGAGGCGCAGGCCTCAACGGCTCCGGCATAGTAGGGAGCGTAGCCGACCCGCTTCATGAGCGGGATGGTGAAGGTTCCCGTTGTGGCGACGTTGGCGACAGAGGAGCCATTTATCGTGCCGAGCAGCCCCGAGGCGACGACCGCCACCTTGGCGGGGCCTCCCGGTTTGCTGCCGGCGATGGCGAGCGCAAGTTCGTTGAAGAATTTAGCGCCGCCGCTCTGCGACAGATAGGCGCCGAATATTATAAACACGATGACAAAGGTAGCCGAGACGCCAAGCGCCAAACCGAAGATTCCCTCGGGCGTCAGGTACATATGCTGTATGATGCGGCTCAGGGAGTAGCCGCGTATCTGGAATATACCCGGCGCATAATTTCCGAAATAGCAATAGGCCAGGAAAATCACGCTCATACAGGGCAGGACGTTCCCAACGACACGGCGGCCAGCCTCCAGCACCAGCAGGATCGCGGCGATACCAAGGTATATCTCATAATCGATCGGTTCGGCGCCGCGGCGCGCAATATCGTTGAAAAAGAAGACGATGTAGCCCGTAACACAGCCGGCGGCAATGGCCAACAGCCAGTCGTACCACGGAGTTTTCAGCTTTGAGGATTTTTTCGTCGCTGGGAACAGGATGAATACGGCGACGATCGCAAAGGTAAGGTGCACCGCGCGCTGAATGGTGATGGGCATTGTCGCGATACCGGCGGTGTAGAGGTGAAAGAGCGCCATGGCGGCGAGCCATAGCGAGATAAATAATCCCTGCGCGCCCGTCAGCCTGCGGTAGCGGCTCTCCGCGTCATATTTTTCCACGAGGCTGCTTACCTGCGCCTCGTCCATACTGACATCTTCCAATAGAGATTTACTGTGTTTTTTATCTTCCATATACTTTCCTCCTAAAAATACTGGCGAAAGAGGGCGCGGGAGTTTTGGACTCCCGCGCGGTCAGGTCTAAGTCTGTTTGCCGCCGTAAGTTATTTCACCGCGCCGATCTCTTTGTAATACTTAAGGGCGCCGGGATGAATCGGAACCTGGATGTATTTCAGGTTCTCGGGCGACATTGAGGAAAGTCTTGAGGAGACATTAAGGATGTCCTGCTTCTTCTCATAGAGGGCCTTCGTCATCTGATAGGCTGTATCGGTGTCGAGCTTATCGTTCGTTATGAGGACGTTCCAGCTCGCCATCGCCTTGACGGGTTTTGTCTGTCCCTTATAGGTGTTCGCGGGAATATCGAAGGGCAGATAATAGGGAAGCTCCTTGCAAAGCTTGTCTATCACTTCCGGCTCGAAATCACGAAGCTCAGCGGTGCCAAGCGTCGCGATCTCCACCACGCCGGCGATGCCAAGCGCGCCTACCGTAAGACCGGCGTCGATATTCTTATCGGCGAAGGCGGAGGCGGTGTCGGAGAGTCCGAGATTTTCGGCTTTGATGTCCTTGTCCGGGTCAATGCCGTTTGCCTTGAGAAGGGTACGGACCGTTACCTCCGTACCGCTGCCGACGGCGCCGACAGAGACGCGCTTGCCCTTAAGGTCTTTGATGCTCTTTATATTGCTGCCCTTGGCAACAAGGAAATGTATCGGCTCCGCGTAGAGGGGCGCGAGACCGCAGAGGTTTTTCATCGCTTTGCCCTCAAAGGCTCCCTTACCCTCATAGGCGAAGAAATAAAGCCCGTCCGCAAAGATCACCTCAGCCTCACCCTTGCCGAGCAGCGCGAGGTTCTGCGCCGTGCCGCCGGTAGACTGGGCATTTGCCTTCATACCGGAAATGCTGGAGTTCCAAACCTTAGCCATCGCCGCGCCGACCGGGTAGTATGTTCCTCCCGTAGAGCCGGTGCCGATGTTGATGAAAGTCGCCGCCGAAGCCGAGGCCGCAAATGAGAAGATGAGAGCCGTTACCAATACCAGTTTGATGAAATTCTTCATAAATGATACATCCCCTTTTAAATCGAATTTTTGTTGGGTGATACCTCTAAAAAACTAGCCTCCTTTCGTATTGAAAAGCTGAAGACGCTTAATCATGGATACCAAATGATTGTTTTCTAATTATAATGACTCACCCATGAAATACAAAAAGCAATATGTATAAATTTAATTCTACATCTTTTTATATAATAACGGTGCAAATTAAGTATACAGCGTATATAATATAATGTTGAAATCTTCGGTTTCAATATTTCTCTCAATAATGCTAAATACCATTTGTGAATTTTCTCTGACAAATTCGCGCCGGAGCCGCAAAGCTCTCCGGCGCGAATTTAAACTGCGTCCGAGGCTATTTCACCGCGCCGATCTCCCGGTAAAATTTAAGGGCTCCGGGGTGCAGCGGTATTCTGATATCCTTCACATGCTTCGGGTCCATGGCGTTCATCCTGGCGCTGATCACCACCAAATCCCCCTTATGCCGGAAGAGAGCCTTCGTCATTTCATATACGGCAGCCTCGTCAAGCTTCTCGTCAACCGCGAGGATGTTCGGGCTGCTGAAGGTCTTAACGTCGCGAGTCTGCCCCTTGTAGCTTCCAGCCGGTATCGTTAGCGGCGCAAAATATGACGTCGTCTCGATCATCTTTTTAACGACCGCGTCGGGAACATCAATAAGTTCGGCAATCCCCAGCGTCATTGGTTCCACAACGCTTGAAATGCCGATCGCCCCCACCGTGATCGCCGCGTCTATCTGCCTGTCCTGCAGCGCCGCCACCGACTCGCTGTGTCCCAGATGATCCTTTTTGATATCCGCGGGGTCGATGCCGGCGTTTTTAAAAAGGTTGTCGGAGGTAAGCTCCACGCTTCCGCCGACGGCGCCAACCGAGACCCTCCTGCCCCTGAGGTCGGCAAGACTCTTTATGCCGGAGCCTTTACGCACGACGATATGTATCGCCTCGGGATATAGCGGAGCCATCGCGCGCATAAACTTCTTTGGCGTACCCTTGTAGCTGTCCCGCCCGTTATAGGCGTCATAATAAAGGCCGTCGGCAAAGATAACCTGCGCCTCTCCGGTTTCCATCAGCTGGATATTGTTGCGGGTACCGCCGCTGGACTGGGCGTTCGCCCTCATATCCGTGATGCCGGAATTCCAGATCTTCGCGATACCCGCGCCTACAGGATAATAGGTCCCGCCGGTGGGACCAGTGCCAATATTTACAAACTGTGCGGCCACTGCCGGAAACGCGGCGGCCGTAAACGCCAAGGCCGCTCCCAGTGACAATATCATTTTTGTTGCCTTGTTCATTAAAATTCCTCCTGTTGTTAAGCAAATGTTCGATATTTCAAACCCAATAACATTCACGACGCAAAGATAACCGGCTTTTACGCAAGCACAATGACATACACCTGCCGTATCACGGTGAACTCCAATCAAGAGCGGGCTGAATATCCGAAAGCTTAAACTACAGGATCACAGGGAAAAGAAAGAGGCGGAGACCGCATGTTCCGCTCCCATTACAGCCGCTCTCGCTCCGGCGCACTCCGTGCGCCGCCGGAAAAACGGCCTGTCAAAGGCTTGCAGAAAACATGTGGTCACCCCCTCCTGAAAAAGTCAAGAAACATATAAAATTATAATGTGTATTTCATTAAAGTCTTTGTTCAATATTACAAAAAGCTCTCACGTGCCTCCTCAGGGCCGCTCTCGTAGAGATTTCCCCCGTGGCAGTCGGCGAGCACTACAAGCGGCATATCCTCAACCTCAAGCCGCAGGACCGCCTCGGGGCCAAGATCGTCGTAGGCGACGCGCTCGGCACTCTTTACCGAATCCGCAAGCAGTACCGCCGTACCGCCCGTAGCGCCGAAATATACGGCCTTATGCTCTCTGACAGCCTCCAGCACCTCCGACGTGCGCTTTCCTTTGCCGATCATGCCGCGCAGCCCCTTCGAGAGCAGCAGAGGCGTATAGGGGTCCATACGGCCGCTCGTCGTCGGTCCGATGGGACCGATCACCGCCCCGGGAGGCGTAGGCGCGGGCCCCGCGTAATAAATCACTTCATTATCGATGGAAAAAGGAGGCTCGCCGCCGTCCTTAAAGGCCTCCGAGATCCTCTTGTGCGCCGCGTCGCGTCCCACAAGAATCTTCCCCGAAAGCCTCACTATATCTCCGGCGTGGAGCGCCTCCACATCCTCGTCGCTGAGCGGCAGTCTTATATGCTTGACCTCAATCATTTTCCACCCTCCCCTCCAATCTTCCGTGCGCATGGCGCAGCGCGTGGCAGCAGAGGTTGACCGCCACCGGCATTCCCGCGATATGCGTCGGACGGATGACGATATGCGCGTCAAGCGCCGTAACCGTGCCTCCGATACCCGCGGGGCCGATACCCAAGCGGTTGACCTCGCGCAGTATGCGCTCCTCCATCTGCGCATAGGCGGAGACCGCGTGACGTTCGCCATAGGGCTTCAACAGAGCCTCTTTCGCGGCAAGCGGCGCGGTCTCAAAATTCCCGCCGATGCCGACGCCGATCACCACCGGCGGACAGGGATTCGAGCCAGCCTGTTCCACCGTCTCCACGACGGCCCTTATCACGCCGTCGACGCCGTCCGCAGGCTTAAGCATATATATGCGGCTCATATTCTCGCTGCCCATACCCTTTGGCGTTATCGTGATATCAAGAGCGTGCCCCGGCACGACACGCCAGTGAATCACCGCCGGCGTGTTGTCGCCGCTGTTCCTGCGGTCGATGAGCGGATCGGAGACGACGGATTTGCGCAGATAACCGTTGCGGTAGGCCTTGCGCACACCCTCGTTTATCGCATCTTCAAGACCGCCGCCCTCCACGTGGAGATCCTGCCCGAGCTCAATGAATAAAACTGCCATGCCGCAGTCCTGGCAGATCGGCATATATTTTTCGGCGGCAAGCTCCGCGTTCCGTATGATCTCATCATAGGTCGAACGGGCCAGCGGCATCTTCTCCGCCGCGCGGGCCTCGGTAAGCGCCCGCTTTACCTCCTCCGGCAGATACATATTGGCGGTGAGCGCAAGCTCACAGACCTTCTCCGTCACCGCCTCTGCCGCTATCCTGTATATCTTCGACATATCGCGCCTCCTTATCGGCTGTTGTCCCTTTTCATTCCATAATAATACCAGATACAGGAGGCTAAATTAAAGACCACGACGACGGCGAGGCTCATCTGATACCCCGCCGGGGAGAAATGCCCCTCTCTGACGGGATACAGGTCGATCACCACGCCTATGAACCACTGAACAATGAAAGAAAAAAGAAAGATGGTGAAGTTCAGCAGTGATAGCACGCGGCCAACCTCGTCACCCGCATACATCGTGCGCGTTATCGGAAAAGAGATCATCGTCATCGTCGAGAGGAACATCACGATGCCCCACAGCGGAGCCGCGCATCTGCCGTTTATCAGCGTTATCGCCGCCAGCACAAGGGTCAGCAGCACGCCGGATAACAGATAAAGCTGCTCCCAGGTGAGCCAGCCCCTGCTTTTGAACCATCCCGCAAGGATACCGTTGCCAAAGTAACCGAGGGCAGCGCCGCCGAAGGCCAGCATCATATACATCCCCGCCTCGCTGACCTCCATTCCCGCAACATCGAGCATCCACGGTCCCACCCAAAGATAGAGAAAGGCGAACATCACGCTCTGTGCCGCCGTCACCGTCGGCGCTACGAGCCAGAAACGGCGGTCGCCAAAGAAGCCGAACATCTTCCACAGCTGCTTTACAAATGAATCCACTTTCACAGCGCCTCCGGGCCTGTCATTAGGGACGACGAACCAGACCAGCGACGCACTGCAAAGACAGACGGCGGCAAGCATGACGAACACCTGCCGCCATCCGAACAGACCGAAGGCCACCGAGATCGGCCGCGTGGCAAACATGCCGCCAAGTCCGCCCATCAGAGACTGGACGCTGTAGACCAGCGGGAGCCTCTCAGCGGGCAGCCACGAGGCGTAGGCCTTAAAGGCCGCCATGAGGCTGCCTGAGAGGCCGATACCGATAAGCGCGCGGGAGAGGGCCAGCGCCGCAAAACCCTCCGCCGCGGCGAATACCAGCGCGCCGGCGACGGCAAATAGCAGCATCGGCGCGAGCGTGGCGCGGGCTCCGTACCTGTCAAGAAAGACGCCGAGTGGAAACTGCGCGAGTCCGAAAAATATCAGATATATGGAGCTCATGAAACCAAGATCGGAGGGAGAAAGCGTAAATTCCGTAACCAGCATCGGCGCCATCGTCGCGTTGGCGCTGCCGAGGAATACCGACAGGAAATACCCAACCCCAAAGGGAATAAAGAGCCGCAGAAAGAGCGGCGTGAGCAAAATGTTTTTATCTTTCAAAATGCCCCTCCTATACGTCTATGTCGTTTATGTCGTTGACTAGAGAGATATTATATATCACTTTAGTATTGACAGAACAAATTGCCATTTGTGGAAAAAACTACTCGTTCAGCGATTTATAAGATGTATTATAAATAGGATAAAAGATAACTATTCCCAAGACAACTACAAGTGCAAAAAACGCTGATGGTGCTGCAACTTGTGAAAAAATCATCGTTTCGTTCCATTTCTGAATAAACGCGCCTGAAAACCACTGGCTCAGCAGCACATTTAAAAACAGGATAACATTGCATGCCCCAGTTACCGTCCCAACCAAATCTCCGCCAACTATCTTAAATAGGAATATATTGCATAAAACATTTATAATCCCCAATGTCATACCAATTATAAATGTTAAAGCTGCTAAAGATTCCCATTGCCAACAATAACTCACGCCAATGATCAATGCAGCCAAACTTATTATCTGTATAATATAGAACCCCCGAAGGTATGCTGCCGATTTAGAAAATTTGTTGCCTGTGCAGCCAATGATACACGCTCCGGCGAGGACGCCGATACCGCCCATTGACATGCAGTTTCTTGCCGTCTCTTGTGACAATAAGCAGGCGCTGCTTATCCAGCTGACACCCCATAACCCGATCAGGTTCATCTGGAGTATCATGGTTAGGGACCACACAATTACGACGACAAGGAGCGGCCTGCTGTTAAATATGATCCGAAACCCCCTCAACACACCGCTGCTGCGAGAAACTTGCTCCTTTTCAGACTTTATAAACAATAGACGGCGGTTCATCATATAAAGCATAAAAATTATAATTACAGAAAAAATCGCAAGGATATAATGTACGTTCTTATAGCCTAACATATCAATCGCCGAACCCAATGGCGTTATCGACACTACGCCTCCGAAGTGGCCAAACATTATGGTGAATCCCATAAATTTTGAAAACAGATGCGGAGGCAGCGCTTTAGCCTGAAAAACCATCAACCCGCAGAAAGTAGGCCCCGCTCCAACCCCGAGTAAGAGACGCGCCACGCACAACATGAAAGCGTTCTCTGAGAGCGAGAAGAGCAACAGCCCGCAGGTAAACACTACAAGTCCGCACATCTCTACGTTTAATGGTCCTTTATCGTCGCACATCTTCCCGCAGAACGGCTGTGACATCGTATAACCGTAAAAATACATTCCAGATATAAGACCAACGGCAGTTGAGGACAACCCTATCGAAGAAGAAACCACAGGAAGAACGACGCCGCCGGAGGTTCTTATCAAGCAGCTTAGGAAATAGGACATAATCAACAGCGCATAAGTGGTATAAACGGTTATTCCATCAAATTTTTTCATTAATATCACCCTTACGAAGAATAAAAAGGGACCGCCAAAAGTGTGATTCACAATGACAGCCCCTCCACCTATCCGCGATATTACATAAACGGACTATTTACAAAGATCGCCGTAAAGATGCGGCAGCCGTTTTTCAAAAACCTTGAGAAACTGCCTGTTTTCGTTTATGTTTGTAACATCCACTTCGGCAAACTTTCCGTCGCGCGTGCCGCTGCAAGAGGCAAGAACATCGCCGGTCGGCGACGACACGAAGGACTCGCCTCCGAAATCAATGTCGCCGGAATAGTCACAGTTATTTACCGCCACGGTAAAGAACATATTTTCTATCGCATGGGCGCGTATCATCGTCCGATAGAGGTCCATACGAGAGCGCGTCCACTGGCTGCAGATAAACAGCGTCTCCACTCCCTTCAGGGCATATACGCGGATCCACTCAGGGAAACGGATGTCGTAGCAGATAAGGCTCCCGCAGGTGATGCCGTCCATATCAAAAACACAGGGCTTTTCTCCATGCTCAAATACTCCGTCTTCTACCGTTATAAAAGGCACGAGGTGAACTTTGTCGTAAAATGTGACCAGTTCGCCCCGAGGATTGATGATCAGGGCTCTGTTGTAATACTTCCCGTTATCTTCCGCCATCACAGAACCGCCGGTAAACCAGCAGCCGTATTTCTTTGCCAGGCGCCCAAGGAACTCCGTCGTTTCAGCCGCGTTTCTGTCAGCCAGCTTCGGAACAATATCAAGCGCGTAGCCGGTGTCCCAGAGCTCCGGGAGAACAAGCGCGGTCGTAATCTCCGCCGGTCTGTAATACTCGGAGAGCCAGCGCTCAACACTCTCCATATTTGCCTGCCTGTCCCCGAGAACGACCGGTATCTGGACGAGTCCCGCTCTAAATTTTTTTTCCATTATTCCTGCCTCCCAATTTTAGTATCCAAAGTCTTTTTTAGCCTTTAAGACAGTATCCAGCGTTCTTTTGTTTTCCGCTGAGATATCGCTGAAAGCCTTATATACCGGCTGTGAAGCCTTCTCAAATTCAGCCGCCTCTTTAGAACTGAGACGATAGACCGTCATACCGTTCTCGCCAAGGTATTTGATTATTTTTTCGTCCTCTTCAGCCACATACTTTCGCTGCTGCGTTATATTTTCTTTAGCCGCCTTTATAATTACCTCTCTTTCGCTATCAGAAAGTTTATCAAACCATCTTTTGTTGGCGACCATCAGCCCCATAAAAAGGCCGTGTTTTGAGACTGTGAGGTACGGCTGTACTTCGTTAAATTTCTGCGCCTTTATAACAGAAAGGCCATTTTCTCCGCCGTCGACGACTCTCTGCTGAAGAGCTACATAAAGTTCGCCAAATTCAACGGGGGTCGGATTGGCATTCCACGCCTTGTACGTAAGCTCCAGAGTCTTTGACGGCATAATCCTTATTTTCATGCCGGAGATATCCTTCAAAGATTTGATCTGTTTAGTACCTGAATGGAGGCTCTTATAGCCATAGGGAGCGATGCCGAGGAGGACAAAGTTCTGCTTTGCAAGTTTCTCGGCAAGAATTTTTGTTAAATCCCCGTCTATTACCTTCCACGCCTTATCATAGTCGGTCGGAAAGAGGAAGGGCAAATCTAAGACTCCCACTTCGGGAACAAACTTCGAAGCCGCCGACGCCGCGACATAAATCGTTTCAATTGCGCCGCTCTGACATGCTTCATAGTGTTCCCTCATTCCTCCAAGCTGGCTTCCAGGAAAAATTTGAAGTTCCATCGCGCCGTTCGAATACTTTTTTATATTATCTTTCATTGTAGCTGCCGCAACACCTCCGGCGTCATCCATATTGACGGTGATCGCATGCTTGACCTTTTTTACTGCGGCTTCCGAAATTCCCGCAACAGCGACGACACACGCTAAAACCAGTACTGCCAACTTAAAGCTCTTTTTCATAGTCAATTTTCCTCCCTGAGTATTCATTAATATTAAGAAAGTAGCGAAACAAAAATCATAGACACCGCCGGAATATAGGTAATAATAATCAGAGCTATTATGCTGATTACTATAAACGGCAACACGGAACGGTATATTTCACCAAGAGACAGTCCCGTAACAGAGCGCGCGACAAAAAGGTTCAATCCAAAGGGTGGAGTAAACATACCAATAGAGAGGTTGGTTACTAAAACTACTCCAAGATGAACGGGGTCGACGCCAAGTTTGACCATAGGAAGAAAGATCAGCGGCGCAAGAATCATTATGGCCGCACCTCCATCAACAAACATCCCTGCAATAAGGAACATTATATTGACAATAAACAGCATGGTATATTTCGATGTTATGGTCGTCGTCAATAACTCAGCAAGAATTTGCGGAAAGAACGAGACAGTCAGCACCCAGCCAAACAACCCTGCCGTACCAAGCAGCATCATCAGCTGTCCTATCGTAACGGCAGAGGTCTTCATTGCCATTAATAGCTTTGAAAGTGGAAGTTCCTTGTATATGAACACACATACAAAAAGCGCATATACAACTGAAAATCCAGCAGCCTCCGTGGGAGTAAATATCCCGGCTGATATTCCACCGACAATAATTACCGGAACCCCAAGAGACCAAGAAGCATCCTTGGTAACTTTTATAAGTTCAGCGCTGGTAACTTTCTGTCCAACTACCACGTGGTGATTTAAGGCGTAATAATAGCTGTAGAGCATTATCAAGCCACCGAATACTAGCCCAGCGCCAAGTCCGCCGGCAAACAGCGCCGCAATCGAAACACCTGTCGTGGCTCCGTAAATAATGAACGTTATACTCGGAGGTATCAAAATTGCTACAGCTCCCAACGACGTAATAAGGCCAGCGGCAAACCTCTTGGAATAACCTCCCTCAGCCTCATTTGTGAGCCTGGGGTACATCATCGAGCCTATCGCAACTACCGTCGCTGGACTTGAGCCAGATAATGCTCCAAAAAACATACTGGCCCCCTGTGTCACGATGGCAAGACTGCCACGGAAGCTGCCCATTGCCACATTAACAAAATCAACGATTTTTTTGGACATTCCCCCAACAGTCATAATATCCGCGGCAAGAACATAAAATGGCAGAGACATCAGGGCAAATTTGTCCATGCCGCCAAATATCCTCTGCATGACCGCTGACAAACTGTAATCGCCAAAAATAAACATTGTTATAAGCGAAGAGGCTGTCAACGCCACGTAGATAGGGGCACTGAGGAAAAGGAAAATAAACAGCGTAGCGAAAAGTACCATCGCCATTTCCATCTTATTTTTCCCCCTTTATTGCATTGTAAAGGGCGTAAAGCGAGCTCAAGGCACATACAAAGACTCCCGCTGTCACAAACAGATACGGAATGTACATCGGGTAATCCGCCGAGGGCGTTATCTGACCGCTTTCTATCGTTTCTGCCACCAGAAGATATGAGAAGTATAGAAGCAGCCACAGCACCGTAACTTCCGCCAACGTGCCTATCAGATGAATCAACCGCTGCAGCCTGCCCTTTGTAAGTTGTACCAATACATCTATCTTCATGCTTTCATTTTTAGCAACTGCGAGGCTTAGTCCAAAAAATGTGGCAAAGACGACAGAATAGCGTATCGCTTCTTCACACCATGGTTCTCCGTAATTGAAAACATATCTCGCGGTAACATTGAAAGTTACTAAAAGAATAGCAACACCCAGGAAAAAAATGCTTATAGCTCCCGCTATTTTTTCTAATAGACGCAAAGTCTGTCACCTCAATTGAAGTCTCCCAGATAGAGTGGCACTTCACCCTTCATCTTGATCGCATCCTTCGGACAGAGCACCGCGCAAAGACCGTAGCCGTATTTCTTTGCCAGGCGCCCAAGGAGCTCCGTCGTCTCTGCCGCGTTTCTGTCAGCCAGCTTTGGAACGATATCAAGCGCGTAGCCGGTATTCCAAAGCTCAGGAAGAACAAACGCGGTCGTAATCTCTGCCGGTCTGTAACACTCGGAGAGAACCAGCGCCCAACACTCTCCATATTCACCCGCCTGTCTCAGAGAACTACCGGAATCTGGACAAGCCACGCTCTAAAAAATTTTTTCTTAACTCATATGATCATCACTTTTTAGAAATTTATTCGTGCAATACCGCAATATGACCGGTACTGCACGAAATATATTGATAAGCCCCTAATCCAACGGCGATACCATTGAATCGTAGTCTCCTTTCTCCAGCAGAAGAGTTATTACCGTGCCGGCAAAGAGAGCCCAGAATGCGGAACCAATTCCAAAGAAGGTCACACCGCTGGCTGCGGTAATGAATGACACAAAACTGCCGAATTTAAATTTGCCAGATCCAAAAGATTCTTGCAAGCCACCGATAATCATTCCTATCAGCGTAAGGCTGACTACCATATTTAATGCTTCGGCTGGAATGGCTGCAAGGAGCCCCATCGTAAACTTGGCAAATATTCCGGTGAGGGCAAAAGCAATACCACACCATACGGCGGCTACATAACGCTTGTCCACTTCACCGCAGTCGTCACTCCCGGCCCACGCAGTCATAGGCCCGGCTATATTGCAGTTGTGCCCGCAGAAAAACGGGGCTATGATCCCTCCAATACCGCTAATAACAGTGATAGCATTTACTGGCGGCTTCTTGCCTATTTCAATCTGAACGCCTATGGCCTGCATATTCTCAGCGCATACAACTAACAATCCAAGAGGAACGCCTATGGAAAGCGCCGCTTTGATGTTGAACGCGGGCATTACAAACACAGGTTTGGCGATGGAAAAATCAAAAGGAATCGGCGCAAGTTTTCCCATTACTATTGATGCGGCAAATACCGCTACCAACGTACCAACCACGGCTGGCACTCTTTTAAGGAATTTTTTACAAATAACGAAACCGATTACTCCGAAGGCACATATTACTGGAGCCGTTTTAAAAGATGTAACACATTTAGAGCCCCATCCAAAGAGAGTACCGGCAACCATCGCCATCATAACGGCGCCGGGGATCTTTCTGACAAGTGTTCTTACCGTTCCCGTTAGACCTAAAAGCAAATCGATCAGGCCCGCGACCAAAAAACCACCGACCATTTCCGGCAGGGTAAAATTACCAAGTACCTGCGCCAGCGCCATCGCTCCTGGGATGGACCAAGCGCCGACAATAGGGAGTTTATAATACAGCGCCATTATGCAGCTTATTATACCGCCACCGACATAGACCGTCACAAGCCAGCTTTCTACTATCTCTGGCGGCAAATTCGCCACGGAACAGGCCTTTTGGATAAGGGGAATAGCTATGATTCCAAAAACGAGGCCGTCAATTATACCGTTGCTTACATTTGCAAAGTTTTGATCTCCCCAGAAAGAACGCAGCCCTTCGCCAAAACCTGGTCCTTTTTCCCATATCGCCATTCAAGACCAACTCCTCATCAAAAAATTTGAACAGACTTTAGTACTTCATACGCGATTACTTATAAATATGGATAAGCAACGCTAGCGGCACTCGGCGTAAAAAGCCGGCAATTTTCACACAGAATGCCGCCAACAGTTAAGTTACATTACTTCTTGAGTGCCTCAGACAGACACTTTTTCACATTTTCATAAACCATGTCTTTTCTATATTCTCTGCTGCCGCGTACGTCGGTAATCGGTATCGCTTGGTCGGCTGAAATAACAGCTATTTCTTCTATAACACCGTCTCCTATCTTGGCTCCGGTAAATTTTTCAAGGCTTTTTACGAAAATAGGAACTGGACCAACGGCTCCAAGTGCAACCCTGACATATCCCACCGTATCGTCGCTCAGACAGATATCAACCGCCACGCCGACCGTCGCCAAGTCCATTCCCACACGCCTGCTGTGTTTTGCAAACGCGGCGCCGCTTTCTTTAGCGGGATAAGGTACGAAAACCCCTTTCAGCAGCTCACCCTGCTGTAGAATCGTTTTGCCAGGACCGACAAAAAATTTCTTCAAAGGACAACGTTTTTCGGCATTTTTTGAAACAATTACTGCCTCGGCATCATATACAATGAGAGGCAATACCGTATCGGCGGAGGGAGCGGCATTGCAGATGTTGCCTCCGATCGTGGCCATGTTCCTGACCTGCACGGACCCAACCTTGCCCGCCGCCTCGGCGAGAATCGGCAACTGTTCCACAATAACGGCGCTGTACTGTACCGTATCCATCGTGACACCCGCCCCAATGAATAGCCCATTTTCACACTGAGATATCTCTTTAAAACTTTCTATATTGCGGATATCCAGCAGATCCATATCAGGGTGACCGATCTTCTTCCACTTGGCGATAAGATCCGTCCCTCCCGCCAATATCCGCGCATCTTTGTGTTCGGAGAGATAATCGAGCGCATCAGACAAATTGTTAGGCGCAAAATAAGTGACGTTGAACATAGCAGCTTCCTCCCCCTAACCTCTGCCTTCAGAGGCCTTCTCTTTTTCTTTCAGCGCTTTGAGCATCTTTTCGGCGGTTATTGGAAGTTCTTTGAACCTTATCCCCACCGCATTATAGATAGCGTTCAATATCGCGGGAGCAGTTGGATTTGTCGCGCATTCTCCAATCGATTTTGCACCAAACCCGGTCGACCACTCAAAGCTGTCCGCAAAGTCCACCTCTATTTGGGGAATGTCCGCGGCGGTCGGTATCTGGTAGTCAAGGAAACAGGCATTTGCCACTCTGCCCTTTTCGTTATGTTTCAAGTGCTCCATGAGGGCCCATCCGTATCCTTGAGCGATACCGCCCTGCAGCTGTCCTTCAAGGGCCAAACGGTTTATCGGCTGACCAACGTCGTGAACTGCGAATATATTAGATACCTTGATCTGTCCGGTTTTGGTATTTACCTCTACCTCCGCAACATGGCACCCGAAGGCATAGCCTCCTGAGATATTGTTGTACTTTGTTTCGTCGGGATATTCGACGCCCGCGGGGGTAAAGTGTCCGATTCCCAGAATATGCTGTCCTGGAAAATCACAGACATGTTTCCACGCCAGCTCGGCAAATGACGCTCTTTTAGAGGGATCTTTTGCGGAAACGACGGAGCCGTCCGCCAGCTTCAATTCCTCTTCAGGAAGCGAAAGCATCTCTGAGGCAAGTTTTATCAGCTTCGCCCTCATATCCTCCACCGCCATGTGCATCGCGCCAGTAGCCATGTAAGTTCCACGGCTGGCAAAACAGCCAAGCCCGAACGGCACGATATTCGTGTCGGGATCAGGCACACAGATATGGTCGAGGTCCAGTTTAAGCGCGTCTGCGACGCATATGCTCAGCGTAGTCCTTATGCCCTGTCCCATATCCGGCTCGTTGCTGTAAATGTAGACTTTTCCCTGCTCATTCATCCGAAGGAGAACTGCGCCTCCCTCAAACGGCTTTATGAACGATCTGTTTCCGGATACATGCACCGCGCCCGCAAGCCCGATTCCTCTTTTGATATCGCCGGTGGATTCATTTTTCTTGGTCAGCTCGTCACGTTTCGCGTGGTAATCGGATTTCGTGACCGCTTTTTCAATGCACTGCTTAATCTCGCAGCTATTGGTCTTCCAGCCATGCGGATTCTTGTAGCCCGGAACGGCGATGTTGCGGTAACGTATTTCATCCGCACCTATTCCCAGCATTTCGGCGACTTCATCAAGATGCGTTTCGTGCGCAAGGTGCATCTGCGTGTTGCCGAAGCCACGGAAGCATCCGGTTGGAACTTTGTTCGTATAAACCAGATCACATACAGAATGCAGGACCGGAACCTGATACATAATATCGATACGGTACATGGCCGTCAGCGCGATCGGCGCTCCGTAAGACGCGTACGCGCCGTTGTCGGCAAGGATATAGGTACGTTTTCCAAGGTATTTGCCGTCTCTGTCCCAAGCCGTCTTGATCTTGAAATACATCGGTACGCGCGGAAGCCCGCACTGAAAATCTTCAACTCTGTCTAAGAAGAACCTGACCGGCTGCTCGGCGTATTTCGCAAGCAGCGCGCCGAGCGGGTGTACCTGCTGCGAGAGCTTGGCGCCAAACCCGCCGCCAAAATAGGGCTGTACGATCCTTATCTTTTCGACCGGGATGCCAAGCGCTACGGCGTAATCATTCCTTGACCAGGTAGGCGTCTGGATACCGGCATATATCGTAAGGTTACCCTTACTGTCCCAGGTCGAGATACCGCCCATCGGTTCAATATAGGCCTGATATTCAAGCTGAGTCTCATATTCGCCTTCATGTACCAAATAGGCGTTTTTAAAAACGGAGTCTATATCACCGCGCGGAATATCAAAATGATGGTTTACATTGCCGGGAAAGTCCTCATGTATAACTGGAGCTCCCTCTTTCATCGCGTCATGCATTGACAGTACCGCCGGCAGCTCTTCATATTCGACCTTTATCTTTGAAAGAGCCTCTTCGCAGGCCTCTTCGTCTACGCCGGCAACCGCAGCAACCTCATCTCCGACGAAGTTTACCTTATCGACGGCAAGCAGGTATTCATCCTTTGTAACCGGCCCCCACTTGTTCTGCCGAACGTTTTTGCCTGTGAGCACGCATTTGATTCCAGGAACCTTCTCCGCCGCCGAAGTGTCAAGAGAAATGATCCGCGCGTGAGGATAGGGACTGCGCAGGGCTCTTCCATGAAGCATCCCGGGAAGGGAAAGGTCGCTTACATAATTGGTGCGCCCCGTGACCTTATCATACGCGTCAATATAGGGCTGCTTTGTGCCTATTACAGAATACACGCCTTTCTCAAAGCGAACGTCAGCCATCACGCCACCCCCCTCATTCGTTTTGCGGCTATCCTCACAGCCTCAAAGATTTTCTGATAACCGGTACAGCGGCAAAGGTTCCCCGTGAGCCCATAGCGTATCTGTTCATCGGTGGGGTCTGGATATCTCTCCAGCAGCGCCACCGCAGACATGACCATACCAGGCGTACAATATCCGCACTGTATGGCCCCGGCGTCGACAAAGGCCTGCTGTACGGGATGAAGTCCGTCTTCGGAAGAAAGCCCCTCTATAGTAATAATTTCTGCTCCTTCAGCCTGTACTGCAAGGACAAGGCATGAAGTAACCGTCTTTCCATCCATTAACACCGTACAGGCGCCGCATTCACCTTCGCCGCACCCGATCTTAGTTCCTAATAGACCTAGCTTCTCACGCAGCGCCAGTGCAAGCGTCCAATTTGTACGTACCTCTATCTTTTGAGGTTTTCCGTTCACAATAAAATTTAGTTCCCGCGTCTCCATTGCATTCATCCTCCTGACACTTCAGATGGAGTTACATCAACAATTTCTGAGGACCGCCTCTAAGACTCCTCCGGCAATCGCCAGCGCCTTATCGGTGATTGAAAAACAATGCTCCCGGACATCGCGGGGGTCAACGTCGCCTATCTTTAAACCCTCTGTAAGATAAACCGACGGATGTATCAACCCTCTGAGCGTTCCGCGAATTTGCGCCCGGACCTCTTTCGTCCCAACTGCTCCAACTACATCCCCAGCCTCCACATGATCGCCTATCTCCGCATATGGCGTCAGATATCCTTCGGCTGGCGCCCTTAAAAGACGTTCCGTGGTATAGCCCATCTCCATCCCGGGGATACCTGTATTCGGGATGGCACCGCCCTCTGAAATTAAGCGGCCAAGGTAGTGTCCACGTTTAGTCTCAACAACGTAATGAACATCAACCTTGGCCGTAAATCCTGGCCCTATTCCGATAACCAGCGGGGCCATATCTATCGTCGTTCCGGTATTTCGTTTAGCCATAATGGCGTCGACAAGTAAATCCGGACGCAGTTTTTTTATCGAGTCACCCTCCGGATCTATCAGTACGGAGACATCTCCGCCCGCAAATACCTCATCCGTGGACGATATTTTTTTCGCCGGCATCCCATCGATGACGACGCTTCCATTAAAGACGGCAGAGGCAGCCGATACCGTACGCCTCACCACAAGCGGCGTGCACGTTTCGAGCGAAAGAACTCGAAACCCGCTTCGCCACAGCCTGTAGATGATCCCCGTCGCAAGATCTCCGCCCCCGCGAACGATGGCAAATCTGCCGTCTTTTGACATCTTTTATCCTCTTAGTTAAAGTCACCCAGATAGACTGGCACTTCGCCCTTCATCTCAATCGCGTCTTTCGGACAGAGCGCCGCGCAGAGACCGCAGCCGTCGCACTTATCCGGATCGATGCAGGACTTCTTCTTGCCGTTGACATCAACAATCTTTATCGCGTCATAGAAGCACCAGCTCGGACAGAGACCACAGCCGATACACTTATCCTGACACACTACGCTGATCGCCGTATGCTCGCGGTCTACCTTGTCCCAGGTGATTATCTGCGGCAGGGTGATGCCGCGGAGCTTGTTGATATCGTCGATATTGTGATCGACAAGGTACTTTTCCACGCCATCAAGGAAAGTCTTAACCTCGCCGAACTGTTTCGGGCCGTACATGATCGCCGTGCAGGTCTGCACAGTGGTCGCGCCGCACATGATGCACTTGATCACATCTTCCCAGCTGAAGATCCCGTTAGTCGCAGAGATCGGCATTCCGGTCGCCTCAGCAATCTTCGCGATCCACTTGAGAGTTATCGGCCTCATCCAGGGGCCGCCGACACCTGCGAATCCACCGTGGAGGATCGGGCGTCCCGTTTCAATATCTACATCAAGAGCCGAGAAACGGTTAACAACCGTGAAACCCGCCGCACCCGCGCCCTTACAGCGCTGCGCCACATCAACGATACTGACGGCCTCGCTGGTGAGTTTTACAAATACCGGGATCTTAACGGCTTCGCAGACGATACGCGTCACCTCAGCCGCCGCCTCGGGAGAATTTCCAAGCTCCTGCCCGCTCTTGTAGCCAAGATCCTTGGGATGCGGGCAGCCAAAGTTGAGTTCAAGCATCGGCAGACCTAGATCCTCCATGCGTTTCGCCAACTCAATCCAGCTCTCCTTTGAATTTCCCGAGATACTGCCGACCAGCGTGCAGTCGCGTTCGTCACACGCCTTCTTCGCAGCCGCCATCTCCCGCATCCATTCCTCGGTGTTGTAGGTGGCGAGAAATTCGCATGAATAGTTGGAGTAGTTGTGGGGCCAGCCCTTCTTATGGAGGACCGTAAAGCGCGGAGAGACATATTTCTGAGCGAGCGGCTCGGGGCTGTAGGTCTTGGCGATAACACCACCAGCGCCAGACTCGGCACAGCGGCGCATATATTCGCCGTTTTTGCTCGGAGAAGCCGAGGCGATGACCATCGGATTTTTAAATTTAACGCCACAGTATTCTACGGAAAGGTTTGGTTTCATAATATCTTTTCTCCTTCAAATATAAAAGATGAGAATAAAGAGGCGTTTATGCGTCATATAAACGCCTCTTATTAATAAGATAAACTCGTTATTTTATCTGGGTGCGCCGAGTTTATTCTTAAGGAGCGAACATTCTGGGTCGATCGGCTTGTTGGGGTCCTGATAACGGAACTCCATCGTCATGCAGCCGAGGGGAATGCTGTAAGGGCCGTGCTTCATACCGGGAAGGCGTGAGCCATAATAGCCCTTGCACATTGTGATATTCTTGTCAGTATCGGTCAGATAGCCGTCTACCACGTATATCTCTTCACAGAAATCATGCGAGAGGACCTCCGGCATCTCTGTTTTAGGCGGAAATTTCAGCAACCTTGTGTAGTTTCCCGTCTCTGGGTCATAGGAGAGAACTTTCTCCATCGTACCGTTGTAACCGCCCTCTACCAGCCGCCATTCTCCGTGAAGATCCACATCGCGAATTTCGTATTCCTGCTTTGCCATAACAAAAGCGCCTCCTCTGATTTTGTTTATATATGGAAAACTTATTTAATTGCCCTTATACCAGGATGACTTGCAGGTCATCTCATAGACGTTGCCCAGCCTGCGGCCAAGGATCGGATCCTCAAGCTCAGTCTCAAAATAAGGGCTGTAGTCCGCTTTAAAAAGGGATGCGACGGTTCCTGAATAGAGGACCAACCCCTCTGTGTCATTCGGATCACAAAGGAGTTTCTTCGCCCTCTCCACAAGATCCGCCGCATCCAGCATGGCCGTCAGCTTCGCCTCCTGGAAGAGCTTTCTCTCTCCGTCCACCTTTATCCAGCTGCGCAGAGTGATGTCGTCCCAGTGGTCAATAACGTCGCTCAGCTTCCAAAGCTCCTTGCTGATGGTATTGGGATATATCTGTTTTGCCTTTGGTATGTCCACAGTCTCAAGTTTGCGGTCGGTATGGTCGCTTCCAACGCCTACATATATTTCGTCTTTGTCAAAAAATAGGGCGAATTCCGCCTCTCCAGAGTGGTCCGTCTCGTCAAGGACTTCAAAGCCTCCTGACTGCGTAATTTTATCGATAAATTTCACAAAGTAGACAGGCGTCTTGTCGGGTGCTGGTATTCCCTCTTCCTTTAACTCATCGATATGGGCCTGGACCGCAGCCTGATCACGCCCGGTATAGCCTGCGTTGATAATATGCTTCGGTACAAAATCAATTATCTTTTCTTCTCCGCTTTTCGCTAAAACTTTAAACTTCACAATACCGACTCCTTTCAAACTTTATACTATTTCAAGATATGCAATTTTATTAAAGGGATATGTTTATCTTATTTGCATACAAATTATCTATTTTGGATGCAAATTTGTCAAGAGCATACGTTTTTACAAAAACAAAAAGCGGAGAAACCGTTTTGGTCGGCGCTCCGCTTTATCTTTACTGTTCCATTTTTATTTTTCTTTTTAATTTGTGATTCGCTCTTCTAAATCCCTTATCAAAGCCGCATAACTATGTTCCAGATGCTCTTTCATCGCAAACTTAATTTTCTCTGCATCTTTGTTCCACAGCATATCTACCAGGTGCTCATGTTCCTTTATCACTTCATGCCAACGGTCTTTTCCCTTGAGCACCAGTAATCCCATTCGCAGCACCTCGTCCTGGACGGTGCTCCAGAATCTCAGCAGCCTGTCGTTTTTCATGCTCTCGACCACAAGGTAATGGAACTTCAAATCCAGCGTTGTAAAGACGTATTCCTCCGTAGCCGATTTCATCTCATTCAATATCGAATCCAACTGACCGGCAACCACCCGTGGTTCACCGTTCTTTAGCATTTCGTCTATAGCGGCGTATTCCATTAAGTTTCGTATCTGGATGATCTCGTGTACGTCGGCGATAGTGACCGGGCGCACCTGCATACGCTTCCCCTCTCCGGGAACAAGCCAGAATTCCTGCGACAGCCGCTGTATCGCCTCCCTCACAGGCGTACGGCTCACGCCGAGGCTTTCCGAGAGCTCCCGCTCCTTGAGCACCGAACCTGGGGGATATTTCAGGGAAATTATCCCCCCTTTGATCTTTTCATATACCTGTGCAGATAATGACTTTTCTTCCATTTCCATTCACCTCGCATGATAGGATAGCATATCTTTTATATTATTGGTATACATTTTTTATTATTGTTTTAATTTATTCGTAATTTTTATTTCAATGATACACATGTCGTATTTTTATACCAATCTGAACATAATTATGTCGAATGTCCGATATAAAGCACGTCAAGGCCTCTTTTCTCCAACTTTGCTGCAAGTTTGACCCCCGCCCGGTTCTTATCATAAATCCCTTCTCTTACAAAGTTTTTTGGCGTCGTCTGATTGTAGCGAATTGATCGTTATCAGTCCTTTCTACTGCATGCAAACGCGTAACAATACTTTATTTAAGCTTATAATCACAGTAGTTATAATAAATTTACAATTATAATGTTATTTTTTTGAATAATGTGTTTGTACGAACCAAAAGAGAATACTTTAATTGACACTTATGAACTGATAGCTTAATATTATCATTAGTAACCCCGCACTTAATTCTAATAAGGAGGCAAAAGCTGTGAAGAATCGTTGGATCATCACCACGGCAGTCGTTCTCGCACTCGGTTTATTTACCGTTGTGTCTATTGCTCCTGCCGCAGAAGCCGCTGCAAAGAAGGGCAAGGTTGCAATCGTCACTAACACCGTTTCACAGAACGAGGAAGAATATCGTTCCGCCCAGGAAATGGTCAAGAAATACGGTGACCGTATCGTCCACGTGACATGGCCGGATAACTTCATGGCCGAGCAGGAACAGATGGTAAGTATAGTCGCGAAGCTTGCCTATGATCCTGAAATCAAAGCCCTTATCATTAACCAGGCGGTACCGGGGACCAATGCCGCCGTAGACAAGCTCCTTGAAACAAGAAAAGACATTTTTATCGTTTATGCTACGCCGCAGGAGAACCCGCCGGATGTCGCCGCCCGCGCTCAGCTTATCATCCAGCCTGACGAACTTGGAATGGGCGACGCCATCCCCATCCAGGCGAAGAAGCTCGGAGCAAAAACGTTCGTACACTATTCTTTCCCGAGGCATATGTCGCAGGTCCTTCTTTCTTCGCGCCGCGAATTGATGAGGAAAAAGTGCGCCGAGATCGGACTTGAATTCGTAGACGCCACTGCGCCCGACCCTACCGGAGATTCAGGACTGCCCGGCGCTCAGCAGTTCATCCTTGAAGACGTTCCCAAGATGGTAGCTAAGTATGGAAAAGATACGGCTTTCTTCTCAACGAACTGCGCCATGCAGATCCCGCTCATCAAAGCAGTCGTAGACGCCAAGGCTATCTATCCGCAGCCCTGCTGCCCGTCACCATACCATGGATTCCCGACGGCCCTCGGCATCCAGTCCAATACAGAGAAACAGGGCAACCTGCAGCACGTTATAGCCGAGACAAAGAGGATACTTAAGGAAAAAGGCGTCTCCGGCAGACTTTCGACATGGCCGGTTCCTGTTGCCATGATGGCGACGGTCGCAGGTACGGAATACGCGATGAAAATCATCAACGGAGAAGTCGCTTTTGACAAACTTAACGTTCCTGTGCTGGAAAAGTGCATGGCCGATTACGCGAAGGTAAAAGTCACAACCAATCCCTATATTGACGAGGCCGGCAAAAAATACCCGACCTACCTCTTCGTGCTGATGGATTTCCTCACATATTAGCCACGAGTCAGAGGGGAGTAATACAATTCAAGATATAATCTGATCCAGAAAAGAATTCGCAGGATCTGAAAGCCTGCGAATTCTTTTTTGTTCTAAAGAAAGCTAAAAATTCTTGCGGAAAAAATAGAAGAGGGGGAAATGCCGTTGAGCGAAAACCTTCTTTGTTTTCGTAACGTATCCAAAAATTATTACGGGAACAATGTCCTGTCAAACATTAATTTTGATGTAAAAAAAGGCGAGATACACGCTCTTATAGGAGAGAACGGTGCGGGCAAATCTACGCTGATGAACATCCTTTTTGGTATGCCAGTCATCCACACGACAGGGGGATATGATGGCGAGATACTTATCGATGGAAAAACGACAGACATAAAATCGCCGCACGCGGCGATGGCGGCCGGCATAGGCATGGTACATCAGGAATTCATGCTCATACCCCAGTATACGATAGCAGAGAACATCAAGCTGAACAGAGAGATAACTTCGCCGAACATCGTGTCAAGAGTTCTGGGCAAAAGGCTGGAAACAATTGACATGGCGAAGATGAATGCCGACGCCCGCAAGGCTCTCGATAAGCTTGACATGAATATTGAGGCGTACACAACCGTTGCGGGGCTCCCGGTCGGCCACATGGAGTTTATAGAGATAGCGAGAGAGATTGACAAAACAGGTATAAAAATACTCGTTTTTGACGAGCCGACTGCCGTTCTCACTGAATCCGAGGCACAAAACCTGCTTGCCGCCATCAAACGGCTCGCAAGGATGGGGATTGGAATTGTATTCATCAGCCATAGGCTTGACGAAATTGTCAGCGTCGCTGACCGCGTCACCATCCTGCGCGACGGCGAGCATGTGGCAACGAAAAACATCTCTGATACGAGCGCGGCAGAGATTGCTTCGCTGATGATCGGCCGGAAGGTGTCGATAGAGCGCGACAGTTCATCACATAGAAAGATATCCGACGAGATCGAACTCCGCATTGAGGATCTGCACGTCGCAATGCCAGGAGAGCGCGTCAAAGGCATCAGCCTTGACATCAGAAAGGGAGAGATAGTCGGGATCGGCGGCCTTGCCGGACAAGGCAAGTTAGGTATCGCCAACGGTATCATGGGTACCTATCCCACAAGAGGCAAGGTTATGTTTAAAGGACGGGAGCTCAAACTTAACGCCCCGCACTCCACCATAGAATCAGGCATTGCCTTTGTAAGTGAGGACCGCAAGGGAGTAGGCCTTCTGCTCAACGAGTCCATTGAACTCAATATAGCGTTCACCGCAATGCAGATAAAAGAACTGTTTATGACAAAGGTACTTGGTCTGACCTTTCAAAACGATCGAGCGATGCGGGAACATGCGTTGAAAATGATCCAGGATCTCGATATTCGCTGCGAGTCTCCGCTGCAGCATACCGGGAGCCTCAGCGGCGGCAACCAGCAAAAGGTATGCGTAGCGCGTGCCCTTACACAGGAGCCTACCCTTCTCTTCGTCTCCGAGCCAACACGCGGCATAGACATAGGCGCGAAGAAGCTCATTCTGGACCTATTGCTCAAACTCAACGAAGAACTCGGTATGACGATCGTAATGACATCCTCGGAGCTGGCGGAACTCCGCAGCATCTGCGACAGGATCGTTATCATCTGTGAGGGAAAGGTGGGCGGAGTGCTGCCGCCGGACGCCACGGATGCGGAATTTGGACTTCTTATGTCAGGCAGCAAATTAAACACCGCTGAAGGGAGTCATTAAAATGCCTGAGTCAAATGAAAGCACTTTTATGTATAAAATAAGGGATGTTGTAAGCACCATAGGGATGCCAACTATGATCATCGCCGCTTTCTGGGTGCTTACACTCGTTGGCGGCTATGTAGTCGGCATCTCAATGTCAGCGCTGCTCTCCGACACAATAAAGCGCGCCGGCATGAACGGGATACTGGTACTTGCGATGGTTCCCGCCATTCAGTCAGGCACGGGGCCAAACTTTGCACTGCCCATCGGCATCGTCTGCGGGCTCTTCGGGATGGTCTGTTCCATAGAGGCTGGCGTATCAGGATATACATGGCTGTTGTTGGCATTCGCGATCGCCGTGCCGCTCGCCGTGATAGTTGGTTACGGTTACGGAAAGCTGATGAATGCCGTTAAAGGTTCGGAAATGACGATCGCCACATACACCGGCTTTTCGGTAGTCGCGCTCATGTGCCTTGCCTGGCTCATGCTGCCCTTCAAAAATCCCAAGATGGGCTGGTTCATCGGCAAAGGACTGAGGGAAACGATACAGCTGGATGCAGTCGGCGCCGCACAGATACTCAATAAAATCCTCGCTTTCAACATCGGTGATATCGTGATTCCCACTGGGCTGCTGCTCATATTTGCGTTATTCTGCGTACTAGTGTGGCTCTTCTTCCGCTCAAAGATGGGTATCGCCATCTCGGCTGGAGGAATCAATCCAAAATTCGCTCAAGCTACCGGCCTGAACATCGATAAGAACAGAGTATACGCAAACATCCTCTCCACCGTCCTCGGCGCGGTAGGGATAATCGTCTACTCACAGAGCTTCGGCTACGCCCAGCTCTACACCGCGCCGCTGATGATGGCCTTTCCCGCCGTCGCCGCGGTGCTCATCGGCGGGGCTACCGCCTCGCGGGCTAAGGTCTCGCACGTCGTCATCGGCGTATTCCTGTTTCAGGGCCTGCTGACGACGGCTCTCCCCGTGGCGAATGAGATATTCGCGGGAACAGACCTTTCGGAAATCATGAGAATGATCATCCAGAATGGGATAATCCTTTACGCCCTCACGCAGGTAAAAGGAGGTGCGAGATAATGGGTGAAATGCTCAGACCGCAGACTGAGAGTAAAAACGTCGGACAGTGGCTGCTGGACAATATCGTCACACTGATATTCGTCGCCTTCACCCTCTTTGGCTTCTTCGTCTCGGAAAATGTTTCGCTGCCATTCTTCCTCTCGGAGCTCTCAAGCCGTATTTTTCGCAACACCTTTCTCGTCCTTTCGCTCATAATTCCGGTACTGGCGGGATTGGGGCTAAATTTCGGGATCGTCATCGGCGCCATGTCTGGACAAATTGCGATTTCGGTCGTCAGATACTTTGAACTTGGCGGCATCCCGGGGCTGCTCTACGCATTCGTGATCGCTTTCTTTGTGGCGGCGCTATGCGGATACTTCACAGGACTGCTCTATAACAAAACGCGCGGGCAGGAGATGATTGCCAGCCTCATCGTCGGCTATTTCGCGAACGGCGTCTATCAGTTCCTCTTCCTATTCGTCATCGGCGTGATCATCGCCGTACCCGCGACGCATCCTATGATAAAACCTGACGGTATAGGCATCAGAATGACGGTCGACCTCGTTCCCGCCAAGAGCGGCGGACTGAAGTACGCCCTCGACGACATCTGGACCATTCCCTTTGTTCATGCGCTGCTGGTAGTCGCCGCTGGAATCATCATTTTTACGGCAGTACGCTGGTGGCTCAACAACAAGCGGGGCGAGAGCTATAGAAACGACAGGGGAAGCGCCATCGGCAGTGTCTTGCTAGGTGCCGCGTTGACCGCCGTTTCGGTCTACGCACTCGCCACGGGATCGCAGCTCATGATGGTGCGCCGCGTGCCGGTCGTAACAGGCTTGCTGATCGTTGCTCTTTGCTTCTTCACCGTCCTGATCACTAAGACAAAGCTTGGACAGGACTTCCGCTCAGCTGGCTTCAACCAGCATGTTTCGCAGGTCTCCGGCATCAACGTGGATCAAACGCGAATAATCGCAACAATGATCTCCACCGTCCTTGCCGCATGGGGGCAGATAATCTACCTCCAGAACATGGGCACTCTCAACACCTACAACGCCCATACGCAGATAGGGATGTTCTCCGTAGCATCGCTGCTCGTCGGAGGCGCCTCCACATCTAAGGCAAACATCAAAAATGCGATTTTCGGTACGATCCTCTTCAACTCCATGTTCATCATGTCCCCGGAGATTGGTCAGTCACTCTTTGGCCAGGCGCTGCTCGGTGAATATTTCAGGACTTTCATGGTCTACGGTGTAATCGGTTTAGCGCTGGGACTCTATGTATGGAAGGCACTCAAGCAGCAGAGGGCGGCGTCATTGGAAGAGTAGCAAAAACATTACCTCTGATTGAACCGCACGAAAGATGAATTACGGAAGGGAGGCTCAAGGGCTTTCCTTTCGTTTCATGTTATGCCGAGCACAGTTGAGATAGGATAACCTTAATTCCTGCATCATCCAGCCAAATATAGTTAAAAAATCAGCTATAGATTAAGAATATCCGCATATGCGTCTTTTATTATTGAAATTTGTTGTTACATCCTTTGAATCTGATCTTTCTCGGGATGAGCTGTAGCAATTCAGGAGACAAAAGAATGCTCCCCGCTGGGGGAGCATTCTTTATTTTGTATTGTTCTTGTTTACGCTTTAGTCTGAAAGTACCGGCGCCTCGGTGGACGGTATCGTTTCCTGCTGAGCATCTCCGTCGCTGCTCTCCTCCACTGCGTTGGCGTTGGGCAGCGGAAGTTCCGCGTTGGGCGCGCTTTCGACGATAGCGGGCAGCGAATACATCGTGCTCGATATTGATCCCAGGCTGAGCTTGTATTCCACTGTCTTGGTGACCTCTTCTGTGTCTTCGTTGATGACGCTTATCTTGAGCGTATGGCTCGGGCCTTTGAGTTTAACGACATCGCGGTCGCCGGCGTAGAACTCCAGCGCCTTATCCTCGTCACCGTCTACGACCACGTTCATATAGGGGATCTCCTGATACTCGCGGCCTTCGATAGTTACGTTCTTGTTATCAAGCAGCACCTCGTGCTCCTTGCCGATATAGTAGAGGACAAAGCAGAGGAGGACAAGAAGCGCTACCAGCGCCAAGCGTATGACCAGCCTCTTTTTATTGATATTGGTCGTCATGGCTATTCTCCTCTCAGGTTTCTTCTGGCCTCAATCTTATCACGCTGACGCTTCCAGGCATGGAGAACGAGAGCCAGCGCAATGATGCCGTAGGAGACAAAGACACGGAAATATTCTCCCAACTGCGCCTGCCCGATAAGCTCCTTACCCGCCATCGGTGAAACGACGAACATCAGGTGGAAAAGCACGACGCCGACAAAGACGTTGGCGATAGTCGCGCGGCTTACGGAGGCTCCGCCGATAAGGATGGCGGCGATAGCGAACATACCGGCCTGGTCATGGCTGTTGTACGTATTCATCGTACCAATATTCTGAAGGAAGATTATCTGCCCAAAGCAGGCCAGCACCGTGGAGATCACGATCGCGATTATCCTTGTACGTTCCACTGGAATACCGGCCGAATCCGCTACCGCCATATCCTGCCCGATCGCACGCATATCCTGTCCCAGCTTAGTGCGGCGGAACCAGATGATGAAGAGGCAGAATACGCCGATCAGTATGAAGGTCGCCACCGGTACGTCGATCGTGCCGATTTTAAATGGAATGAGATTATCGAGAACGTGACGAACCCCGGTGAGGTTTATCGCGTTGCGTATGCCATATCCGCGTGAGAGGACCAGCTGCGGGTTCGATATCGGAATGATATTGCCCATACAGTAGAGCACGATCAGCTGATAGACGCCGTTGATGAAGAACCCAAGTATATACGACGTCACCATTTCACGGCCCTTCGCCCGGTTGAGGACCGCGCCGCAGATGTAGCCTAGTACGACCGCAATGGGCATTCCCACGATTGCGGCGAGCAGCATCCCCTCCCAGCCGACGACGGCCCAGTCAGTGACGAAAATGAGCCCGATCTGTCCCGCCATCGCACCGAGGACCATACCAAAGTTAAGTCCCATTCCCGCGAGAATCGGGATGAGCAGCGAGAGGACGAGGAAGGAGTTTCTCGCCAGACGCGTGAACATTTCCTGGATCAGATATGTGGCGGAGAAGCCCGAAAGCGGGATAGCGAGCGCGGAGAGTCCGATAAAGACTATCGGCACCGCGTAGTCGGCCAGAATATTTTTCAGTTCACGATTCTTGTTAGCCATTAGCGTTTCACCGTCACTTTCCTCGTGAGAGCGTAGAGGATCATACCGTTACTGACGATGATGCGGATAACTTCCGACATGTCCGTCTGCATGACGCTGTTGATTACTGAAGGCGTCATGGTCAGTATCCCCTGAAAAAGAAATGTCCCGACCACGACGTTGATCATCGACGCCTTATTGACGGAGGCACCGCCAAGCAGGATCGCGGCGACCGCCGGGAAGGCCATGTAGAAGGGACCCATGTAGAGCTGGATGAATCCAAAGCTCTGCTCGTAGACGAGGATGCCGAGCGCGCCAAGCACAGTCGAGAGAATGACGGAGATAGTACGCATGCGGTCAACGTTGATGCCGGAGGCACGCGCGAATTCGGGGTTGGAACCAACCGCCGTCACCGCCGTCCCTATCTTGGTCCGGAAGAAGGCCCATACGAGGAAGGCCACAAAGGCGAAGAAGAGGAACATTCCTACCGGCACATAGAAGAATTCGCCTATCTGGATGTTTATGTATTTGCTGAGCGCGTTGAGCCAATAGCCCTCAACGCTTATCGTCGTACGGAGTCCGGAGCCGCCGTACCCCCAGATCATCGTCGGGCTCGTGTAGGGAAGGAGCAGCCAGGCTATACACATGAGGGCGACCGACGAGAATCCAACATAAGTCGCGATCATCATTTCGTCACCTTTGACGCGGTTCAGCAGCTGTCCGTACAGCCATCCGAGAACGACGGCTATGGGGATGGCGATCGCCGCAGCGATGAGGAAACCGACGCTGCCTTTGACGCCGATCTGAATCGAGGTGACGGCGCCAAGGAGACCGGCGATGATGCCAAGCGGCAGTCCAAAGTTAAGACCGCAGCCCGACTGTACCATCGGGACCATCGCAAGGACAAGTATCCCGTTCATTCCGACGCGCACAAGCGTATCGGAAAGCGACGCGTCGATCCTTACGCCCACAAAGGGTGCGGCGATAAAGAGCGCGAACAGGAAGAGAGCGATTATTATTCGCGGCCATCCTGCGTTTTCAATAAATTCTTGTAGTTTGTTCTTCATTTTTTGCTCACCTGCGTTCCCTTTATCAATTTACGGCAGCGGGCTCTTCGACGTGACCGAGCATCAGCAGTCCGAATTCTTCGGCGGGCGCCGACGCCGGCAGGATGCCGGATACCTTGCCTTCGTTTATTATTGCTATGCGGTCACAGATGGAACGCAGCTCTTCCAGCTCGGAGGAGGTCATGATGATCGTCGTTCCGTCCTCTTCGTTGACCTTGCGCAGCGTATCAAGAACAAGCTTCTTCGCGCCGACGTCAATACCGCGCGTTGGCTCTGATACAAAGAGTATCTCCGGGTTTACGGCAAAGGCCTTCGCAAGACATACCTTCTGCTGGTTTCCGCCGGAGAGCTCTATCGCGCGCTGGTTGGGGCCTGTGCAGCGGATTTCGAGTGATTTTATATACTCCCGTGTGCATTCATCCACCGCTTTGTCGTCACGCCACTTGACGAGGCCGCCAAGCAGCTTTTTAATAAACTTTTCCTGCACCTGCATCGCGGTGAAGGTTATATTCCAATCGATTCCCTCTTCAAGCAGAAGCCCCACGCCTCTGCGGTCTTCCGAAACGAAGGCCATACCCTCTTTCAGAGAGGCGTCAGGGTCGTTGAGCTTTATCTCCTTGCCGCGCAGGAATACCTTTCCGCCCGCGGCGTAGAGTCCCATGATACCGTTGGAGATACCAACCTTTCCCTGTCCGGCCAGTCCACCGAAGCCGAGGATCTCGCCCTGGCGGACCTCGATAGATACGTCGCGTACCGTCTCTCCGGGCATGTCGACCCAAAGATGCTCCGTACGCAAAATAACGTCACCGATCTTTTTCTCCGTCTTTTCCGCTTTTTCCTCTTCCGCTTTGTCGCCCTTTCTGTCAACCATCCAAGAGGCTATCTGGCGGACGTTGGTATCCTTTGTGTACGCCTCCTGTATGACGCGGCCGTCACGGAGTACGATAAGCTTGTCGCAGAGATCAATGATCTCCTGAAGTCTGTGCGAAATAAATATTATTGCGATACCCTGTTTGGAAAGTGTTTTGAGAGCCGAAATAAGGACGGTCGCCTCGCTCTCGGCAAGGACTGCCGTCGGTTCGTCAAGGACGAGAAGCCTCGTCTTACGTCTGTCTATTTCGCGCGCGATCTCGGTAAACTGTTTGTGGCCTACCGGCATTTCGCTGATCAGCGTCTCGGGGCTGAGGTCGACGCCGAGCGTCTTGATGGCCTTCTCGGCCCTTGACCTCATATCCGGTCTGTTAAGCGTCATCAGCCTTTCGCCGAATACCTCCACAAGCGCATTGTACTTGACAGATTCCCTGTTCAAAAGAATATTTTCCGTGGCCGTAAAGCCTGGGATCAGAGAAAATTCCTGATGGACCATTCCAATGCCGGCTTCGAGGGCGTCTAGAGGATCTTTGAAATGAACCTCCTGCCCGTCGATAATAATTTTCCCCTCATATCCACCCGTCTCCTGAATGACCGGCATCCCGAAGAGGATATTCATCAAGGTTGATTTTCCCGCGCCATTTTCTCCGACCAGCCCCATTATCTCTCCGGGCCGCAGTGAAAATGTTACACCCTGAAGAACCCGGTTGCCGAAATATTCTTTTCCGATGTTCTCCATCTTCAAAAGGGGAATTTCCATGGACATACATTTCACCTCTTAATTTACCTAAATATATCTTTGTCGTTTCACTTTAATGGACAAAGCATGATGTATCTTAGTGGTTTTTACTTAAAAACACAAGAAGAACTGCCATCCGGTGTGTGCCGTTACTTTACAAAAGTCTTTCCGGCGCAAAACGCCGGAAAGACTTTATGGCATTATCTTGAAGTGCTACTTAAGTTTGATGTACTTCTCAGGAACCTTTTCCTTGGTTACGCCCATGTAGCCGCGGCCAAAGACATAGGTATCCTCATAGACGAGGACAAACTTCTTTATCTTCATCTGTTTCGCCATGTCATAGTAGGGAGCGCCGTTCCATTCCGCACCTGGGGTATACTTGTCATAGCACTTCCAGAGGTCTTTAAGGTTATAGAGCTTCGCTTTGCCTTCGGTTATGCGCTTGCCATATTCGGCGAGGGCGCAGACGGTGCTCCAGCCGTACGAGTAGGGCCATGTTCCCATGCGTCCCTTGCCGCCGGCGTCGATTACGGCCTTTTCTACCTTCTTCATGATTGCGGGCCAGTCTCCAGCCTCATCCTTAAGGTCGATACCGAAGGCTCCGGGGTAACCCATAAGCGGTGAGGGAAGGTCCGGTTCGACAAAGATCGCGCCCTGCTTGGCGACCTGCTTAAGGAGCGGTTCGGTCTGGGCGTCGTTGGTGCAGAAGAAGGCTGAATCCTTGCCGTATTTCTGGACCCACGCGGGGACCTTTTCAAGGATGAACTGCTGCGCTCCGGCTACGCCTACGTCGCTCGTGGGGTCTGGAGCCGTCTCAAAGGCAAACTTGAGTCCGAGATCTTTGCAGGCCTGCTCCATGATCGCGCGGCGGCGTGAAAGCAGCTCGTAGCTCATGTGGCGCGGGAAGGAGATATGGACGAAGGTCTTAGCGCCAAGCTTCTTCGCGGTGTTGATGATGAGGTATCCGCGCATGATGTTGTCGACACCGATCGCGAAGTCCGCCGTGCTTGTGATCACGTTCGGATCTTCCTGCGGCTCTCCGGCGAAGCAGAGGATATCTTTTCTCTTCTCCTTAACGCGGCGGAAGGCTTCCGTCGTTCCGGGGATCGCGTCGTCAACGACGATGACCTTTACCTTGGGGTCATCGGCGAGTCCGACTATCTGGGAGATCGTCGTCTCCATCTCCGACATAAAGTTGTCAGGCATTGTGACATGCTTGATCATGCCGCCGTTTGCTACATCACCATATTCCTTGATAAGCCGTTCAGCGCCGCGGTAGGTATCTTCGGCCTGGGAGACGGTGAGCGTTGCGACTCCGATGTGGAAGGGAGCATCGGCGAAGGCCGCCGTCGCCAAAAATGACGCGGCGATCAATGTGAAAAGAAAGACCGTTGCTTTTCTCATGATAAATCGTTCCTCCTCAAATTAGGTACATATATGGAAAACACGGAAGGGAAACTATACAGATGTCCCTTCCGTGTCTTTCAACAGATCAGTCCCCGCAGACCGTAAGTTCGCGGGTAAAGTGGTTCAGTGCCTCACCGCTGCCGTCGGGGCGTACCGCCACAAGATTCTCTATACGCACTCCGAACTTACCGGGGATGTATATTCCAGGCTCTACGCTGAATACGTTGCCGGGCGCAAGCGGAACGTCGTTGCCCTCGATCATGTAGGGGCTCTCATGCACCGCAAGGCCGACTCCGTGTCCTACGCGGTTGAAGAAAAATTCACCGTAACCTGCGTCGATGATAACCTGACGCGCCGCGCGGTCTACATCCTGTCCCGTCGCGCCGGGTTTAACGGCGGCCTCGCCGGCGGCCTGAGACCGCTTCACAATCTCGTATATCTTTTTCATCTCTTCCGTGGGCGTGCCGGTAAAGAGGGTGCGCGTCGTATCGGAGCAATAACTCTTGTATCTGCCGCCGAGGTCGAGGATGATGATGTCGTTCTCCCCAATGACACGCTCTCCGCCCGAGTAGTGCGGCATCGAGCCGTTAGGGCCGCTGGCGACGATCGGGCTGAAGGACATCTGGATAACGCCCTCTTCCTCGAAGAAATCGGGGATCTTCTTCGCCACGTCGCGCTCCTTCATGCCTGGACGGATAAACTTCTGGAGCTTCGCGACCACCTTGTCGACGATACGCGACGACTCGCGCATCAGCTCAAGCTCATCATCATCCTTCTGCGACCGCTGTCCGGCAAGCAGATCCACACCGTTGACCATCTCCATCGGCATCGAGTCGCGTACCGCCAGCATGTCCACCGCGCGGACCCCGTCATTGAAAGCTATCCTGCCGCCGACGACGCCAAGGTGCTCGCAGCCGCGACGAAAGGCCCCCGTGAACCCTTCGTGGTCGTTCCATTCCGCATAGAAGGGAACGTCGCCGAAGGCGTTGACGATCTCCTCCTTATAGAGGAGCGGGGTCATCGCAAAGCAGCGTGCGTCTTTAGCGACCATCAAACCGCGTACACGTTCGTCTGGATGAGTATCAAGGCCTCCGATATACTCCAGGTCCGTTGAGGGTCCGATATAAAGCGCGTCAAGCCCCTTCTCCCTCAATGTCTGCGCCAGACGTTCAACTCTTTCTTTCTTTATCATAGTAGACAACTGCCTCCTGTAAGGATATTTTTCAGCGGTCTTATAGGCGATTCAACAAAAAACCGAATGTAAATCACATTATTTTTTATTACTTAAATTACTGATATATCGGGTAACTAAAAACACTATCCACTAGCCTCCAAAACTGGCCCGGAACTGTATATGCCTTTATATTAAACCACGTATGGAATATGTCAAGCACAGAAAATTTTCACCATACAACTTAAAGATTTACTATTTTAATTAGTTATGCACTACGTTTAACTGATATATAAGACCTCTTTTTTATTGACAGCCGTAAGACAGGTAGTCTATAATCCGGCTATCTGCTGCGGCAGACGCACGCTTCCCAGAGATTGTTTACGTAAAAAATTAAGTGCACAGTTTCGAGACGCGGCAAAAAAACTTGGGAGGAATCCTCATGAAGAAAGCTATGCTTTTATTGTTTGCGGCGCTGCTCGCGCTCTTCGTAAGCACAGCAGCAATGGCAGCCGAGGCGCCGTTCCACATTGGAATAGTGACCGGAACCGTATCACAGAGCGAAGACGACCTTCGTGGAGCAGAGCTGATGATCAAGAAATACGGCGATGTGGCAAACGGCGGTATGATCCAGCACCTCACCTATCCCGACAACTTTATGTCGGAGATGGAGACCACTATCTCACAGATCGCCGGACTTGCCGACGATCCTAAGATGAAGGTCATCGTCGTCAACCAGGCTATCCCGGGAACAGCGGAAGCCTTCCGCCGCGTTAAGGAGAAGAGGAAGGATATCCTCTGCTTCGCCGGCGAAGCCCATGAAGACCCGAACGTCATCACCTCCGTCGCGGACATGGCGATCAACGCCGACTTCGTATCACGCGGATACCTCATCATCGACACCGCGAAGAAGCTCGGATGCAAAACCTTCGTCCATATCTCCTTCCCGCGCCACATGAGCTACGAGACTCTCGGACGCCGCCGCGCGATCATGGAGCAGGCCTGCAAAGACCTCGGCATCAAGTTCGTCTTTGAGACGGCTCCCGACCCCACGAGCGACGTAGGCGTGGCCGGAGCCCAGCAGTTCATCCTTGAAAAGACGCCGGCATGGGTCAAGAAGTACGGGAAAGACACCGCCTTCTTCTGCACCAACGACGCCCACACCGAACCGCTTCTCAAGCAGCTCGCGAAGTACGGCGGATACTTCATCGAAGCCGACCTTCCCTCACCGCTCATGGGCTACCCCGGAGCATTCGGCATCGACCTTACGAAGGAAGCCGGCAACTGGCCCGTCATCCTCAAGAAGGTTGAGAAGACCGTATCCGATGCCGGCGCGAAGGGCCGCATGGGAACCTGGGCCTACTCATATGGCTATACGAACAGCGCCGCCCTTTCAGAGTTCGGCAAACGCATAGTAGAAGGCAAAGCGAAGCTCAACAGCAAGAAAGACCTCCTCGCCTGCTACGCCGAGTACACCCCCGGCGCGAAGTGGAACGGCCAGAACTACACTGACCTCGGAACCGGCGTAACCAAGAAGAACATGATGCTCATCTATCAGGATACATATATCCTCGGCAAGGGCTACATGAAGGCTACGGACGTCAAAGTTCCTGAGAAATATCAGAAGATCAAGTTCAGCGGCAAATAAGCGGAACAATATCTGAGATACCAAAGACCCGCGGGCAGCCGCGGGTCTTTTTTTATGCGAAACCACTAAGCAAACGTTTGCACAGACCTTTGACAACAGGCTCTTTTATCTGTATAGTTCTAATTTAACTGCGGCGTCATTTGCCGCGAAAAATATAAAGCCTCGGCTTGAGAAGGGACGTGGGGATAGGGTTGAAAGATAAGATCCAGCTCTATGGATTCAACAACCTGACAAAAACGTTGAGTTTCAACATTTACGACATCTGTTTTGCAAAGACAGACCGGGAAAAGCAGGATTATATCGCCTACATTGACGAGCAGTATAATTCCGAACGGCTTACTAAGATATTGTGCGGCGTTACGGACATCATTGGCGCCTGCATATTGAATATCTCTAAACAGGATTACGATCCGCAGGGAGCCAGCGTCACCATCCTCATCTCCGAGGAGTCCGTGCCTCCGGCACAGATCGACGATTCATGCAACCGCGGCTGCTGGGCGCAGAAGATCAACGACGAACGCGAAACGGTCGTCGCCCATCTCGACAAGAGCCACGTGACCGTACACACCTACCCCGAATTTCACCCCAACAACGACATCAGCTCATTCCGCGTCGATATCGACGTCTCTACCTGTGGCAAGATATCGCCGCTGAACGCGCTCAACTACCTCATCGGTCAATTCGACTCCGACATCATCGCGCTCGACTACCGCATCCGCGGCTTCACGCGCGACATAGACGGGAAAAAATACTACAAGGACCATGAGATAAATTCCATCCAGAACTATATCGACGAGGCTACGCTGCGCCGCTACGACGCTATAGACGTCAACGTCTATCAGTCGAACATCTTTCATACAAAGATGATGCTGAAGGAGATACGGCTCGCCGACTACCTCTTCAACATCGATCCCCGCGAGCTGCCTCCCGAAGAACGTCTGTCGATCACCGACCGCATCACAAAAGAGATGCTCGAGATCTACTACGGAATGAATATGTACTAAGTGGGCACGATGAGAGAGAGAATATACAAACTCGCCCAGGACAGGGCCCCCCTGCTGGACGCGCTCACAGAGTACCGCCGTGGACGCGTGGTCCCCTTCGACGTCCCCGGACACAAGCAGGGACGCGGAACGCCTGAGCTGACGGAATTTCTCGGCAAAAGCTGTCTCTCCGTCGACGTCAACTCCATGAAGCCGCTCGACAACCTCAGCCATCCGACCTCCGTCATCAAAGAGGCGGAGGCGCTGGCCGCCGACGCCTTCGGCGCGGACGACGCCTTTCTGATCATCGGCGGCACCACCGCCGCCGTGCAGGCGATGATAATGAGCGTCTGCAAACGCGGCGATTCGATAATCATTCCGCGCAACGTTCATAAATCGGCGATCAACGCCCTCATCCTCTGCGGCATCATCCCCGTCTATGTCGATCCCGGCATCCACCCGGAGCTCGGCATCTCGCTCGGCATGAGCGCCGACGACGTGGAGGCGGCAATCGCCGCCCATCCGGAGGCGAAGGCCGTCTTCGTCAACAACCCCACCTATTACGGTATCTGCGCCGACCTGCGGCGCATCACCGAGGCGGCACACCGCGCGGGAATGGCGGCGCTTATTGACGAAGCCCACGGCACACACTTCTATTTCGGCGGCGACATGCCGCTCACGGCGATGGAGGCGGGGGCCGACATGGCGGCGGTCAGCATGCACAAGACCGGCGGTTCGCTGACGCAGAGCTCGCTGCTGATAATGAAGCGCGGCCGCGTGCGTCCGGATTACGTCCGTACGGTAATCAACCTCACACAGACGACCAGCGCCTCATACCTCCTCATGAGCTCGCTCGACATCGCGCGCAAGGCCCTCGCCACGGAGGGCAGGGAGACCTTCGCGCGCGTCGTCTCGCTCGCCGAATACGCCCGCGGCGAGATCAACAGGATCGGCGGCTATTACGCCTTCTCACGCGAGATAATCGACGGAAAATATATTTACGACTTCGATACGACAAAGCTCTCCGTCAACACGCTGAAAATCGGGCTCGCGGGCGTCGAGGTCTACGACCTGCTGCGCGACGACTACGGGATACAGATAGAGTTCGGCGACATGGGCAATATGCTGGCGATCATCTCCGTCGGCGACAACCACTACGCGATTGAGCGCCTTGTCGCCTCGCTCTCCGAAATAAAGCGCCTGCATGGACGCGAAGGGATCAAACTGCTGGACCACGAGTACATCCCTCCCGTGGTGCGAATGACGCCGCAGGAGGCCTTCTACGCGCCAAGCAGCCCCCTGTCGATCAGGGAGACGGTGGGAAAGATCTCCGCGGAGTTCGTTATGTGCTATCCACCCGGCATTCCCATCCTCGCCCCCGGCGAAGAGGTCACGAGGGAGGCTCTCGACTACATTCTTTACGCGAAGGAAAAGGGCAGCCTCGTCATGGGGCCGCAGGATATGGAGTTAAACTATCTATATACGGTAAAATAGGAGGAATACAATTATGGAACTATGGTACACAGAGGAACATACCCCTACAGTACGCTTTTCGATCAAAATAAAGAAACAGCTCTTCGGCGGCAAAAGCCCCTTTCAGCAGATAGACGTCTTCGACTCGGAGGAGTTCGGGCGCTTCTTCACCCTCGACGGGCTGATGATGCTCACCGAAAAAGATGAATTCATCTATCACGACATGATAGTCCACGTCCCCATGGCGACCAACCCGAACGTCAAACGCGTCCTCGTTATCGGCGGCGGCGACGGCGGCACGGTACGCGAGCTCACACGCTACAAGGGCATCGAAAAGATCGACATGGTGGACATCGACGAAATGGTCGTGAAGGTCTGCCGCGAGCTGCTGCCCTTCACCTCCCGCAAACTCGACGACCCGCGCGTCACCCTCTACTTTGAGGACGGCCTTAAATTCGTGCGCACGGTCGAGGAAAAGTACGACCTTATTATCGTCGACTCGACGGACCCCTTTGGCCCGGGCGAGGGACTCTTCACAAAGGAATTTTACGGCAACTGCTTCCGGGCGCTGACGGATGACGGCATCCTCGTCAACCAGCACGAAAATCCCTACTATGATTCATATCAGGCCTCGATGAAGCGCGCCAACCAGCGCATCAAAGACTTCTTCCCCGTCTGCCGCGTCTATCAGGCTCACATACCCACCTATCCTTCGGGACACTGGCTCTTCGGCTTCGCCTCAAAAAAATTCGACCCGCTCAAAGACCTTGACGCGGATGCCTGGAACGCCCTCGGCCTTGAGACAAAATACTACAACACAGATCTCCACACCGGCGCCTTCATGCTGCCGAACTATGTGAAGAGAGAGCTAGAGCTGACAGACTAAATGGAGACAAATATCCAGGGATTTATCGGCTGCGGCGCCTCCTACCAGGAGGCGCGCGCCGTACTCTTCGGCGCGCCGTTTGACTCGACGACCTCCTTCCGCCCCGGCACACGCTTCGGCCCCGCCGCTATGCGCGCCGAATCCTTCGGGATCGAGACCTACAGCCCCTATCAGGAGAGAGACCTTGAGGATTACCGCGTATTTGACGCGGGGGATCTAGACCTGCCCTTCGGCAACGCCGCGGGAGCTCTCTCCGCCATAGAAGAGACTGCCGCGGAGGTCTTGGCGGCGGACAAAATCCCCGTTCTGCTCGGCGGTGAACATCTTGTGACCCTCGGCGCGGTGCGCGCGGCGGCGAAAAGATATCCCGGCCTGCGCCTCATCCACTTCGACGCCCACGCGGACCTCCGCGCCGACTACATGGGGGAGGCTCTTTCGCACGCCTCAGTGATCCGACGCTGCCACGACATTCTCGGCGACGGCAGGATCTACCAGTTCGGCATCCGTTCCGGCAGCCGCGAAGAGATGCGCTGGTCTGATACGCACACGAGAATGGAAAAATTCCGCGCGGACACCATCGGCGAAGCTGTGAAAGAGATCGGCGATGCGCCGCTCTACATCACACTCGACCTTGACGTCGTAGACCCAGCCGAGTTCCCCGGCACGGGAACGCCTGAGGCAGGAGGGCTGCGCTTCACGGAGCTGCTCGCGGCGCTCCTCTCCCTGCGCGGCCTGAACGTCAAGGCCTTCGACATCTGCGAGCTTTCGCCGCACTACGACCACTCGGGAGCCTCCACGGCGCTCGCCTGCAAGGTACTGCGCGAGATGCTGCTCGCCTATCTTTAAATATCGGGAGGCGGGAGAGATGAAAAAGGTCAAAATAACGGTGCTCAAAACCACCTTCGATGAGGAGCTGGCGCGTGAATATGGCGCGGAGGGGCTCGGCGCCTGCCCAATGCTCAAAGATGGGCAGACATTTTACGCCGATTACGCGAAGCCGGAGGGCTTTTGCGACGAGGCGTGGAAGGCCGTCTACCAGTACGCCTTCGCGCTCGCGCATGGCGCGGGCGAGGGATTATTCTACTACGGCGACTGGATCAGAAAACCGGGTGTGGCGATATGCAGCTGCAACGACGGACTGCGCCCCGTTATCTTCAAGCTGGAGGCTACGGAAGAAGAGTCGCGTCTTGACTATGAGCCGATAATAAGATAACCGTAAATCGGCGTTTATACGCGCCGCTGACTTAGCTCAACAAGGCCGGAAAATCCTGCGGCAGGCGCACCCGCATGTTGCGGCAATATGGATAATTTGAAAATGCCCCCGCCCTGCGGCGGGGACATTGCCTTGCAATCGACGCACCGAAGTGCGCCTGCGGTTTTCCGGCCTTATTTCGCGTCGTCATCGACACGTCTAAACGCCGATTTCCTTCGGGTAAACGAAGAGATAAAATACGGTTTAGCTTTTGACTTTGCCCTCAAAGGCGCCCTCTGTGAGGGCAAAGTCAAAAGAAAGGTTAAACAGCTATTTATTTTTTACCCTCTCAAAGCTAAACCGCTATTTATATCTCTTTCCCATCCCTGAAAAAATCTGCGTTTGCTTCGGCATTACGCACATACGCCACTGAAATTTTTCCATTTTTGTGATATCCTCCTGTTAGTCTATCTTTCAATCAATATGAACGGGGTTGGTCAACATTACAAATTCCACGCTTAGAAAAGACGCCGAGAAAATCTATACAGCCTCGCTGCGGGAGGCGATGCCCGAAGAGGCGGTGCGCAGGGCTCTGCGTGAGATGAGGCCTGTGGAGGAGCTGGTCCTCGTCGCCATCGGCAAGGCGGCCTGGAGGATGGCGAAGGCGGCCTGTGACAAGCTTGGCGAACGGATAGCCTGCGGCGCCGTCATTACAAAATACGGGCATTCGGAAGGACCGATCGCCAACCTTTCGATATACGAAGCCGGTCATCCGATCCTTGACGAAAATGGTCTTGAGGCGGCTAAGGCGGCGTTGGAGCTGACTAAAAGAGAGGGCGACGGACGCGCGGTTCTCTTTTTGGTATCCGGCGGCGGCTCCGCGCTCTTTGAATCCCTGCTGCCGGGCGTAACGCTGGAATACATGCGCGGGCTGAACGGCAGGCTGCTCGCCTGCGGCGCGGACATACAGGAGATAAATACTATTCGCAAGCTCTTCTCCGCCGTCAAGGGCGGACGGTTTGCCAGGCACTGCGCGCCTTCGAAGATCTACCAGATCGTCCTCTCCGACGTACTCGGCGACGACCTCGGCTCGATAGCCTCCGGCCCCGCCGCCCCCAACCCGGCGCGCGCGGAGGATATACGCCATATAAACGATAAATATTCGCTCGGCATAGACGATAAGGTAATCGAAGGACAGAAGCCTGTCGAGACGCCGAACGTGACGACGGTGATGGCCGCCAACGTACGTATCCTCTGCGAAGCCGCGGCGCGGCGCGCGGAAGAGCTGGGCTACAATGCCTATATTATCGACGACGCCGTTGACGGTGATGTTGAGGAGCTTGCGGAGCGAATATACGGCGCATCGAAGCTCGCCGGCGCGCAGGACTCGCCATACCGCCGTCCCTGCGCCCTCATATTCGGCGGCGAACCAACCGTGCGCCTTAAAGGCAAGGGGCTTGGCGGCCGCAATCAGGAGCTGGCGCTGATAATGGCGAAATATCTCGCCGGCAGCGACGGAATGGTTTTCGTCTCCTGCGGCTCCGACGGCACGGACGGCCCCACCGAGGCCGCCGGGGGGATGACCGACGGCTCGACATGGGACCTTATATCAAAAAGGGGCGCGGACCCCGCGGCGCTGCTGGCGGATAATGATTCAAACCGCGCCCTGGAAATAGGCGATTCGCTGATCGTCACCGGTCCCACCGGCACCAACGTCAACGACCTGATGCTGCTGCTGGTGGACCGCTAAGCGCAGAGCGACGGGGCTTCATTTTCCAGCCGCTTGACGTACCTTTCGACGGCGGCGAGAAGTCCCGTTATCTGCTCCTCCCGGATATCCCCGATGTTTCCGATGCGGAAGGTGTTGCGCTCGGAGAGCTTTCCGGGGTAGATCACATAACCGTCCCGTTTGAGGGACTCATAGAAGTCAGTAAAATCAAAACCGACTCCCTCCGGGTAAAGGAAAGAGGTTATCACCGGCGAGCGCAGCTCATCGGGAAGAAGCGCCCGGAAACCCAGCTCCTCCATTCCACGGATGAGCATGTCCCGATTGGCGGTATAGCGCATATTGCGCGCGACGACGCCGCCCTCCTCTTTGAGTTCGCGCATCGCCTCCGCGAAGGCGACGACGACGTGCGTCGGCGAGGTGAAACGCCACTTGCCGCGGTGCTCCTCCATCGTCTTCCACTGGCTGTAGAGGTCAAGCGAAAGGGAGCGGGCGCGTCCCCCGCATTCGGCCAGCTCCGCGCGCTTCGCGATGACGAAGGCGAAGCCGGGCACGCCCTCGATACACTTATTGGCGCTGCTGATCAGAAAATCTATGTCAAGGTCGTCCATATAGAGCGAAATGCCGCCGAAGCTGCTCATCGCGTCAACGATAAACTTTTTACCGCAGCTCTTCGCGACGCGGCCAACGCTCTCGATGTCGTTCAGGATACCGGTCGTGGTCTCGCAGTGAACCACCGCGATATGCGTCACCGCCGGATCGTCCGCCAGCATCTCGGACAGCATCGCCGCGTCGGGGCGCTCGCATTCGTCAAAACGCAGCTCGACGGCTGGTATCTTCAAAATTCCCGCGATCTCCGCTATCCTCCTGCCGTAGGCGCCGTTCGAGAGCACCGCCAATTTGCCGCCCCGCGGAATCACGCTGCCGATCACCGACTCCACGGCAAAGGTACCGCTGCCCTGCATCAGCACGGAGGTATAATTGGCGCATTCGGCGCGGTCACGCAGCGCCATCTCCACAAGCCCGCGCCGCAGCTCCTCCACGACGTCGTTATAATCCCTGTCCCAGGTGCACCAGTCGCGAAGCATGGCCTCCTTCACACCGGCGGTGGTCGTAAGCGGCCCCGGCGTCAGAAGCAGATATTTATTCTCATTCACCTTTACCGATCTCCTTTACAAAAGCCGGAAGCTCTGTGATGCTCTCCAGCACATAGTCGGCCCCCGCAAGGTAAAAACGCTCCCGCGCGGCCTGCTTTCTGTCCTCGATCTCCTCCGCGGAGAGCGCCCCGAACTCCGAAGCCGTAAGGCCCAGTTCGCTGCTTCCCTTTAAGATGCCGACGCTGATCACACCGGCGTTTTTGCCTTCGCGGATATCCGCCGCCGTATCCCCCGCCTTTACCACCGCGCAGGGCGGATAGACGCCGAGACGTTCCATATTCTTGAATATCATCCACGGCGCCGGCCGCCCACCGGCGACCTCGTCGGGCGTCACGACGCAGTCCGGCGCGTAGCCCGCCGCCTTCGCGAGCGGCTCGATGACATCCATCATCTCTCTCGTATAGCCGGTTGTGGAACCGATCTTTATTCCCGCCTCACGGAGCTCCCGCACCGCGGCGCAGGCCCCCTCTATCGGCTCGGAAAAGTTATGAAGTATATTCATAAGCGCCGGTTCAAAGGCGGCGTAGATCCCCAGAGCGTCGTCGTCTATTGGCGCGCGTCCATATTTCTCCCTGAACAGCCGCGCCGGACGCTCCATTTTGAGCAGTTCGCGGATATGCTCGAGCTTCGGCATCCCCATCGGCGCGCGCAGCTCCTCCATCTCGAGGCGCAGGCCGCGCTGCTCAAAAATCTCCGAAAAGACCTTAAGCGGGGCCATCGAGCCAAAATCCACCGTCGTACCGGCCCAGTCAAGGATCACGCATTTGATTTTTCTGCAGTTTGTCATCTGTTGCCGCTCCTTTTCATCACAAAGATATATTCGTAAAGTAATTTCGCCGCCACGTTGACGAGAATGACGAGGACGGAGAGCGCCGCGGCGGGCGCGATATCCCCCGCGTCCTCCATATTGACGATCGCCACCGAGGCGAGCTTAAAATCCGCGGGATAGAGAAATACCACCGCGGATATTGTCACCATCGCGTTGACAAAAAAATAGAGCGCCGTCTCAAAGATCGCGGCGCGGCACATCGGCACCGTAACCTTAAAGAGCGTCCTGTATGACGGCACGGCCATCGAGGCGGCAACCGCCTCTATCTCGCGGTCGAGCTTTTTCAGCGCCGAAGAGGCCGTAACATAGGGCACCGAATAAAAATGGACGATGTTCGCGAGCACCAGCACCGCCGCCGTACCGTAGATGAAATTCAGCGGGTTGCCCTCCATATTGAAAAAGAATATGAAGGCAAGACCAATGGAAAGCCCAGGCAGCGCCAGCGGTATCAGAGAAAAGAGATTGTCCGCCTGCCGCAGCAGCCGGTTCGCGGTGCTCTTCTCCACCAGCCAGGCGTTCATGAAGACGAAGACCGTACCGCAGAGCGCCGTCAGCAAAGCGGTGACAAGGCTGTTGAAAAAGGAGCTGATACCGCCCGTAGCGGGACTGTCCACCGTGAAGTGCTCGAAGGTCAGCGCCATATTATAAGGCCAGGCCCTTATCAGCGAAGCGGCGAGCACCGCGCCGAAGAGTACGAGGATAAACCCTGCGACGGCGGTGCAGAAGAGCGTAAGCGCCGCGTCGCGCCCACGCGAGGGGACCACACGGTAGGCCATGCTGCGCGAGCTGACCGTGACGCCGTTCTCACTCGCCGTGAGACGCTCGGTGACGAACATTATCACCGCGGGGATCATCAGCAGCAGTCCGACTACCGAACCCATCCCAAAATTCTGCTGCCCGATCACCTGCTTATAGATATCGGTGGCCAGCACACTGTAATTGCCGCCGACCACCTTTGGCGCGCCGAAGTCGGAGAAACAGAGGCTGAAGGCGACGAGAAAGGCGCTGACAAGGCCGAACTTCGCCCCCGGCAGCGTGATCGTGCGCAATATCCGCATAGGCCGCGTCCCCATCGCGCGCGCCGCCTCATAAAGACGGTTGTCGGTATAAGAGAGCGTGATATATAGGATCAGAAAGGCCTGCGGGAAGGTGTAGACCACCTCTGATATGATTATTCCCAGCGGCCCGTAGAGCGGCAGCTTCAGCCCCATCATCGTGACGACACCCTTATTGCCGATCAGGTAGATCAGCGCGATGCCGAACATCATCGTCGGCGCGCAGAGCGGCAGCAGCGCGAGAAACTTAAAGAGCCCCTTCGCGGGGACCACCGCGCGCGTCAGAGCGTAGGCGTAGGTGAAGGCGAGCAGCAGCGACAGAAGCGAGACCGCCGTCGATATCGCGAGCGAATTCCAGAGCGCCCCGACGAGGTGCGGCGAGGAAAAATATTCACGGAAGTTCGCGAACCCGATATAGGCCCCGTCAAAATCGGTGAAGGCCTTCGCAAAAAGAACAGCCATCGGCGCGGCGACGGCTGTAAAGAGCAGAGATAAATTTATCGCGAGAAGCGCGGTCTCGGATCTGTTGGCGTTTTTTATCTTTCTCATCGTTAGGCGCTCTTGAGCATTATGACCTTATCCTGCGGAATATCTATATAGAGGCGGCTGCCGAGCCGTAAAACCTTCGCGTCGCTCTGCTGCGAGGGGATATCTACCATCAGATGCCCCACATGCGTATCCACCTCTATGCGGTAAAAGGCTCCGCGGTACTCCACATCGCAGACCTCTGCCTGGATCGTGTTGTCAGACAGCGATTTGCTGAGACAGAGGCTCTCGGGACGGATCGCCCGGTCCGCGCCGACAAAATTAGCCGTGCCGACGAAGTCGGCGACGAAGCCGTTGACGGGAGCGTCATAGAGCGCCTGCGGCGTGTCCATCTGCTCGATGCGCCCCTCGTTCATAACGATGATGCGGTCGGCCATCGAGAGGGCCTCCTCCTGGTCGTGCGTGACCATAATCGTCGTGATCGCGAAACGCTGCTGAATCTGACGGATCTCCTTGCGTAGCTTGAGACGCACCTTCGCGTCAAGCGCCGACAGAGGCTCATCAAGGAGCAAAAACTCCGGATTCAGCACCAGCGCGCGGCAGATGGCGACCCTCTGCTGCTGTCCGCCCGAAAGCTGCTGGGGATACTTCTTACTGTGACAGCCGAGTCCCGTGGTCTCGATGATGCCGGCGACGCGCTCCGTGACCTCATCTTTTGAAAGTCCCTTATTCCAGAGGCCGTAGGCGATATTCTCCTCGACATTTAGATTTGGAAAGAGGGCGTAAGACTGAAAGACTATCCCGAAATTTCTCTCCGAAGGGGGAGCGCAGGTCACATCGCGCCCCCCGATCTCTATACTTCCCTCATCTATGGCCTCCAGCCCGGCGAGCGAACGCAGCAGCGTGCTCTTACCACAGCCGGAGGGGCCTAATATGCAGACGAACTCTCCGTCGCGAATCTCGAAGCTCACCCTGTCGAGAGCCGTCATGCCTTTAAATCTCTTGGTAATGTTTATCGCTCGGAGAGTGATCATCGATCTTCCCCTATTTCGCTTCCGTCTTGCCCTCGTAACGGGAGGCCCATTCCTTCAGCAGACGGTCGCGGTTCTGGGCGGCCCAGCGCAGGTCGTTCTTCTTCACGAGCTGCGAGAGCGGGTCTTTTGAATACCCTTCGGGAATCGAATTGCCCACCTTCACCGCCGTGATCGCGTAATCGTCCTTCAGCGCGTTGATCGCTTTGTCAGAGATAGCCCAGTCGAGGAACATCTTCGCCTCTGGCTTGATATTCTTCTTCTTGATCAGCGCGTTCGCCTCGACGTCCCAGCCGCTGCCCTCCACGGGGAAGACGATCTCCACGGGAGCGCCCTTCTTCTTCTGGTTCACACCGGCGTAACCGTAGGAGATACCGACGGGGAACTCGCCCGAAGCGGCCTTCTTCGCGGGCGCGGAGCCGGAGTGCGTATAGAGCGCGATATTCTCATGCAGCTTGTCGAGATATTCAAAGCCCGCCCTCTCGCCCATCAGCTGGAGGATTCCCGAAACGGCGAGGAAGCCGGTGCCGGACGAGTTGGGGTTGCTCATGACGATCTTTCCCTTAAACTCGGGACGGAGGAGATCCTTGTAAGACTTTATCGCGGGCAGCCCCTGGGCCTTCGCCTCGGCGGTGTTCACCACGATCGCGCACTCCCAGGCGTCGATGCCGACCCACGCGGGCGGATTCGCCGTATCCTTCAGCATCTTTTCAACGCGGTCAAGCCCCTTCGGCGCGTATGGCTCAATAAGCCCCCTCTTCTCAAGCACGAGAAGGCTGGAGGCCGCCGTGCCCCAGACAACGTCCGCGGGGGTATTAGCGCCCTCGGCGAGCAGCTTCGCCGTGATAATGCCCGTAGAATCGCGGACAATCTTCACATCTATATCGGGATTAGCCTCTTTAAAGGTGGCAAGGTACTTATTGATCTGCTCGTTCTCCAGCGCCGTATAGACGATAAGCTCCTTACCCGCCGCGTGCGCCGCCGCGGCGGCAAAGACGGCGGTAACGGCGATAAGCAGCAGCGCGAACTTCCAGGCTTTTCCGATTTGATCCGACAAATTAATCATTAAAAATCATCCTCTCAATGTGTTGGCTCAATTTAACCACCACAAAGTTACGGATGCTTTTCGCCTGGGTTACGCAAAGGTAACGCCAATACAAAAATATGTAACGGCATAAACAAAGCCGCCGGAGAGAAAACCCCTCCGGCGGCCCGTTTCTTGTGCTATTGCCTCTTCGTTACATCGTCCTTCGCGTCTGTTACATTACCTCTTCCTGCGGTAAATAAAGGGAACCGCCGCAAGCAGAAGAAGTCCCGCGAATCCCGCGTTACAGCCGCTGGAGCTGCTGTGCGGGGTCGGAGCCGGTTTGGCCGCGTTGGTAGCCACCGCTATCGGGTCGACTACGCTGCCCGGGGTCTTGTCCAGGTCAAATTTTCCGCCGTCGGCCACAAAGATTATCAGCTTATAGTCCGAAGTCTTTACAACCTTATCCGTCAGGGCGAGTGTCTTGTCGTTCGCGTCCTTGAGTGTGAATGTCTCATCCTGATATCCAGCCGCCGACGAAGCATAACCGAACTGTGCGCCCTTGCCGTCTGCCAGTACCTTGATTATCTTCACGTCTCCCGCGACTGTGCCTTCTTCAGCGCCCAGCTGCGCGCCGGTCATCGAAAATGCCATCGCTGCGACATTCTTCGCTTTTACGGTAGTGGATACGATTGGAAGCAGGACCACGTTCTTCGGCGCAACTTCCTTGTCGGCGGACATCACCTCTTCAAGCGCGCTCTTGGCGAGCACGGGGCTGATTGTGAGCGTGCCGTTGGCGGTGGCGACGAGATTTTCTTTTTTGATATTCGTCGTATTAGCGATATCGTCTTTCGCGTCCTCCGTCGCTTCCTTAATGGCCGGTGTCGCCGCCTCTACGTTTTCAGGCTTGTCTTTTTCGTTGTTGACCGGGTTTTTATCTTTCCCTACGGTACCAGGATCGACGGGGGCCGGAGTAGGAGTCGGATCAGGTGTAACCGGATCAATGACCGTCAGCGTGCAGGCCGCGGAGGTATACTTTCCCTTGGCGGTGATGATAGCAACTCCCGCTTTTTTGCCGGCCGTCACTGTGCCGCCTTTGACGGTGGCGACAGCTTGATTGCTGCTGCTCCAAGACACGCTGTCTTTCGCGTCATATTTGGCTTCTACTTTGCCGGTTTCACCGATCTTCAATTCCATATTGGCGGGGGTCACGCTTACAGGGGCCGCTTTGCGTACCGTAACCACGCACTTACCGACAGACCCGCTTATAGCGCCGGTCGCCGTTACATTGGCCGTACCCGCTCCTACGGCGGTGATATTGCCGTTACCGTCAACAGTCACGACACTCGGGTCTTCCGAATTCCACGTGATACTTTCAGTAGTAATTTCGCTGGAAACCGTCAATGTTCTCACCGGTGCAAAGTCAAGTACAAGTTCCGCGGTGTCCGGAGTGACAACGACACCGGCTCGCTGCACGGTAAACGTATCTCCTGTTGGCTTTACGACATAGGGCTCCCTGACGTAAACTTTCGGATCGCTGCTGTAGGTGCCGCCGATAACACTGATGTTCTCTTTTAAGTTATCTATTTTGAGTGCATCTTTGCCGATAAATACTCCACCCGCGATGGTAAGCCCCTTAACTTTTAGGGCAGTACTGCTGTTAGCAAAGGCCTCTACAACAGCATAATTGTAGTCGCTCTTAAGCTCCGAATTGCCGGAAATTGTAGCCTCGATATTTCCTTTATACGACGAATCTGCCTCTCCCTGTGAAAGCAAAGAAAGCGCGGAACCGGTAGCATGAGTACCGTCTCCTTTTTTCGTATACGGCTGCGCTACAAGCGCTCCAGTCGCCACGATACTTCCGCCTTCCATCACAAGAGTGCCAGCCTTCATCTGAATACCGTCGTATCCCGATATTTTTCCACCTTTAATATGTAGCATCCCAGACTGAGGATGATAGATTCCCGCTCCTTCTGCCTTGGTTCCGCCAATAATTTCACCATCGTTGATTGTTATCTCAGTTCCACCATGATTTACGGTCGACGTATTGCTGCCGTTACCAGAAATAGCACAGCCGTCTCCAGAGGTTGCCTCTATCGTACCATTATTCAGGGTGAAAGATGCCGTTTTGCCAAACACGACCAACGCGTATGTTTCAGCCCGCAGTTTGCCGCCATCCATAATGGCAACTACATTTGAATCCCCACTGCTTGGATTAGAATTGGCGTAGAGATACATAGCGGAATATTCGCCCTCGATGAGGCCGCCGCTGATGTTTACCGTGCCATAGTTCGCTATGGCCCTGGCTCCGTCGTTATCTTTTACAAAACTGCCTTTTAGGGCCTTGATTGCTCCAACTGTACCACTGTCAGATATATTAAGCGTAGCACCATCTTTTACTACTATAGCAAATCTCGCATCCTTGTCTAACGTCCCATTTGCTGTCCACTCAATCGTATGTCCGTTCAAGTCAAGGTCAAGTGTTTTATCATCCGACAATGTCAACTGCCCGGTATTGAAAGATACATCTTCTGATAAGGCTAATTTTCCTCCATTTTTAAAAGCGTCGCTCAACCATTCGGGAGCTTCCGTATCCGCCGCCATCGCCATCGGCGCGCACATCAGCGCCATCAGCAACACAAGAAAAATTATTCCGTATTTTCTTAGTTTCCTCATTTTCATATTTCCCCTTTCTTTGTTTTGTTACCCCTTCTTTGCCATTACAAAACCCTCATGATAAAAACCCTTTTATCTTCCCCTCCCCTCAGAGATAAAATAGACTTCCAACTCCTTAAGCTCATTAACGCGGCCACAGCACGGCCATGCTCTCTGCAAGAAAAAAGAGCAAGGCCGCGGATATGGACAGCGATATGAAAAAAGTTATATATAACGCCCTCTGCTTCACAGTCTCTCCCCTCTCAATATTGCGTACCGGCAGCCGGTTTGTTCCGTTTTTTTGCATGTACCTGTCGCCGCCGTTTATTATTAGTTTCTATTTTGCGGATATTGAATACTAAAAAAACTCATTACGAATTAAGACAACAAAAACATCTGGATACACCAAAACTGCATAGATGTACCTTCGTATTTTATGGATTACATTCATCTCTTCTTCGGCTATAGTAGATGTATATTCGCTTAAAGTCAATATAGTTTTAATATTTTCGCTCAGTATTAATGATATTTCGATTATTGATAATAGTAATTTAGCTCTTTTCTAAGTAAATTGGTAGAAGAAAGGGGCTTGTCTAATGTGGAAGATTCAAAAGTACCGGATAGCCCAGGGGCTGACACAGGAAAATCTCGCGGAAAGGGTCGATCTCTCCGTAAGCTATATCTCAGAGATCGAAAATGGGAAGAAACGCCCCTCCCTGAAAACGTTGGAGAAGATAGCGGCCGCGCTTGATGTCTCTCTCGTTTCGCTGATGGGCGAGGATAGTAAAAAAGATATAAGGGAAGAGAGGCAGATAGAATGCCCTTTTCTTAAGTATACGGACGACAGCGGCGATATCGCGGCGGCAAACGGCATCACGCGGGAGATTTTCACGGCGGTAGCCGAGCTGGCAATGGAGGAAAAGATAAAGGTCCTCTCCTATGTTCGTGACCTGAAAAAGCTCTCGGACTTTATGAGAGACAAGAGATAGCGGAAGGTTATCTTTAAAACAGCGTCAATATGAAACAAAACGCCGTTTCTTCGGCGTTTTTGCAGTACCCGCCGGAGGCGGGCTAATCGAATTTACTTTTCCGCGTCACCCACCAGGGGGCCATCGAAGAATCTTTATGCGACTTAAATATAAATTCATAGATCGTAGCGATCAGACTGTTGATGCGCGACGAAAATATGAACAGGGGAAATATGGCCAGCAGGGGAATTCTTGAAATGTCCTCCCTTTTTCGCTCCGAGATAAATACCAGCGAAGTTATGTACATAACCGTCAGCATGATGAAATAGAAGATATACACGGTGAAGAGAAGACTAAGGACATAGCCGATGGGATATTCCCAGAAGAGCCAGAGAGTATATGTAAGGATGATGAATGGCAACACTATCTGGGAATATAAACCATTGAGAACGGACATGATAAAGTTAGGCCAGCCGAGAAGGCGCGGACGGAAGGCCCGCCAGTGTTTTTTGAAGTAGATAAACGGCAGGTCTCCGTCCCAGCGTATCCTCTGTTTGAAGTAGCCAAGGAAGGTGTCAGGCACGTCTGTATGCCCCATCGCCTCAGGATCAAAGATTATGCGGAATTTTCCGTTGCTGCGGCCAAAGTATTGCTTTATGCGCAGCGTCATGTCGAGATCTTCGGCGGTTCCGGCATCCCATCCGCGCACCAGCTCCACGACGGAACGGCGGAATATCCCGAAGGCCCCGGAGACGTTATTTACGATATTGAATTCGCTCAGGCCGGTCTTTGCGGTCTGTATTGAAATAAAGTATTCAACCGCCTGCAGTGAGGCGGCAAGCGAGCTGTCGGCGTTGCGGACGCGCAGGCATCCGGAGACGGCGGCTACCGAAGGGTCCTCAAAATGGCGCACAGCGCGCTCCACCATGTTGTTGTCAAAGGATGTGTCCCCATCGAGGACAAATACGATCTCACCAGTAACATAGTTGAGTCCCGTGTTGATATTGGAGACACGCCCTCCGCGCTGCCATTTTGGAACGACCTCAAGACGCCTGTTCTCAATGCCGCGCACATAGTCCTTCATATCAAGAGCCGCCTCATAGGTATCCCTGTTGCGTGACGCACCGTCAATCATCGCTATAAGCGCTATCTTTCCGGGATATATTTGCTCGGTAAGCGAGCGGATGGTGCCCTGCACCTCCCGCCCCTCGCTGTAGCAGGTTATGATACATGACACCGGAGGGAAGTAATCTCTTCTTTGCCCCTCCCGCTTACGCTCCCAGATATATTTCATCACGCCGGCATATATGAGCAGAGTGTATGGCAGCTCATAAAAGATAATAAAGGGCATGAAGCGCATTATAAGCGGCCATGTGTCTCCGCTTATAATGGGTTCTATTATCGGGCTCAGCAGCAGAAGGATGTATTCGTACATTATTTAATGGGTCATCCCCTACTTCTCTTTCGCAAGTTTTATCAGCAGTTCATCAGGAGAAACAACGGCCTCCTCTTCCGATATTGAGAAGCATTTTACGGATAGGCTAAGACGTTCGGCTCCAGGCCCCTCAAAAAGCGACGACAGCGCCTCCAGCCTCCCGGCAAGGATCATGCCGCCCTCAAAGGGCGTGCGTGGCAGGATGAGCCAGAAGATACCGCCGTCTCCCAGTACGGTGATGTCCGTCTCACGCACCAGAGACTTTATCCTTGAGTCCAGTTCACCGATAAGGTTTCTCAGCTCTATGCCGCCGATGATCTCTTCCGCCTCGGACAGACCGGATAGTTTCACTCTTAACAGTGAAAAACCTTCGTCGGGATAACGGCGGCGAAGGTTCAGCAGCCACTTCATGATGGCACAGAAGGTCCGCATGTTGACAATGCTGGTACCTGCAAAGAGCATAAATTCTTCGGAGATGATGCCGGTTCGTACCGCTTCCGCCCCTCTGTCGCTGAGCCGGTAGCCGTAAAAGTTACTGACGATCAGCTCCTCGGGGAGCGACTGCGCGCCGCAGTCAAGACAGGATACCTTGACCTCCGGCTCGACAAAGGAGGAGCCGCAGTCTCTGCATTGGTATGATTCCAGTGGATAATCATAATCGCTGCCTATATGGCGGAGCTTCGTGCCGCACCGCGGGCAGACAAAAGAGAAATCATGCCGGAATTCGCTCTCCGGAGCCACATGCCCACAGGTAAAACAATGGAGCATCCTCTTTTTGGCGATGTTCAGACTCCCGCAGTTAGGGCAAAGGTCCACATAATTGAGATGTCCTGTCATACATTTCGGGCAGAGCCTTATACGGTCATAGACCTTGGTATGTTCGGTGTAGCCGTACTGCTGGGAATTTCTTATCCACTTCGCAGCCCTCTCCATATCATCGGCGTCAAATACTGGATGATTGCAGGAGAAACCTTTTCCGCTCCCCCCATCCTCCTCTTCCGCTCCTGGTTCGTGTTCGAGAATAACCGCGGCCTCAGGATACCCGTATATCCACTTCGAACCGGGAATACAAAGAGGTTTTAATTCATAATCGCCGCCTCTCGTGTACATGTAGGAGAGCATACGCAGTTTACCGCTTCCCGCCAAGGACGAGGGCTTGATCCTTTCACCACGTTTAAGTATGATCTCACCCTTTTTAACCGCGGTGGTTATATCGTCTGAAACACCGTCCGCAAGGATATCGAGACTACGCAGTGAATTTGTAAAGAAGAGCGGTGCGTAGCAAAATACCGAACTCTGCCGCAGCGCCAGTATGTTTTTATAACACGTTCTCTCCTTGCCCTCATGAAGCCGCGAAGTATCGACGATGATGACGGCCGGCTCCCGTTCCGCTGCGAGAAGCTCTTCGGCGGATGTATAGTCACGAATCGTCGTTTCCTCGTCCGCACGCTCTTCGGCGGCATGGAGAAGTCTCAAAACTGGATAATTTTTCATATTCCATATCCGCTCCTAACGAAAAAATCTTATGCCCCAGTCAACACGGACCGGCATTCCATTAACACTCTCCTCAGGCAGAAGAGAACCGTCAGGTTTCAGAAATACGACTATGCCACGCCGTCCGGACAGTATCGTATCCGAGAGCCCTCCAGGAACGCTGTTGGCATTCAAAGGAGTGTCTACGACGGCAGCATCTATCGTGCGGCCGCTTCCAGGCAGATGCACCTTTACGACCTTCCCTGTTCTCACACGTTCGTCATAGTTCTCGGGGAACACGTAGGCTATCACATACGGATCTTTCGGATCTGTTATTCGCATCAGCTCCTGCTCCCCAGCAATTTCGTAACCGGGAGTGACTGAGATATACTCCACCCTTCCGGCACGCGGTGCGTATAACGTCAGCGGCGTGCTTATATTCTCCGCCAGCATATCCGCGTACCTCTGCAGATACGCCTTCCTCGTCTCGACACTGTTGTCGCGCGGAGCGGTCAAAGTGTTCAGCAGCGCATCACGGTCGTTACGCGCCGCGAGAAGCCGCTCCTTCGCCTGGTTGTACTCGGCGCGGGTCGCAGCCCCCTTTTCCATCAGATCTCTCATAACGCGTTCTTCATTGGCGAGGTGAACCACCATGCCGTCCAAGTGGCTCAAAGAACGGCGCGGCGGTACTACGCCGCCTGTCTTACTAAGCGCCTCAAGTTCCGCCTTTACACGTTTCAGCTCCGTGCCGTAGGCCACGGAAACATTTCTCCTCATCTCCACCAGCGGACTGCCGGCGTCTACAAACTCACCCTGCTTTACATATATCTTCGTCACAATACCGCCTTCAACGGCCATAACGGGGTAGGAATCCATCGCTACAGCGCCGGAGGAGGAGACAAAAAACCACTTCGCTCCCAGGGAAACAAGCAGCCACAGAAACGGAGCAAATACAATGATCAGTATCAGCCACCATGCCGCCTTTGAAACCTTCCTCTTCGCTGGAGCATAGTTTATCTTCATCCCCTCTTTATTTTCGGGATTTCCTCTTTTTGCGAACGATATTTTCATCAGCGCATCACCTCGTAATCTTTCCAGTCCTGGACAATAACTCCTATATAATTGCGCCTTTTAGAAAGTTTTTCATCAATTATCCTCATAGAGTCCGTAAACCTCTCCATTCCTGACGAAACGTAACTCTCGCTCTGGGGAAGCGCCCTCTCGACGCTCTGTGCCAGCATGAAGTTAAACTGGGGAAACCGCGTGAGAATATCGGACATCCTCGCCGCCGCCCTGGAAGCGTCAGCCGTATATATCATCGGCGCTATATAGCTGAGGTCGGATGAAGAGAGACGGTCGGCAAATATCTTTCCCAGATCGCCCTCCAAATACCGTGGGTGCAACGATATCGAGAGAGGCAGAGGGCTCGCGCCGCGTGATTCCTTGACCGTATCCGCAAGCAGGCCAAGAAGCTTAGGACGCACGCCGGCCGCTCCCGGCAGCGAGTCAGGCTCTATATCCAGATGTATGCCGCTGAACGGGAATTTTGACATAAACCTTATGATTGAGATTAGTTTACCTCTGTTCTCGGGGAGAAGCCAGGTAGGCTCTCCGAGCAGCAGTTCTGATGAGATACCCAGGGTGTCGGCCGCTGAAAGGAGGTCCCGTAGATTTTTCTGCGCCTCCGGGCCTCTTAAATCGTTTAACTCTTTGCCGGTAAACGATATCAGCATTTTGTTTATGCCCCGCTTTTTCAGCCCGCGCAGAGCGCCGGCCCGCGACAATGGAGAGATAAACGGCAACGCCTCCCATATATACACACTCTCCGGCAAAAACTGTTGCTCTTTCCGTAAAGTTTCGCCCTCTGTCGGCTGCGCTGCGAATACTAATGTAGTCCCCGCCAGCCACTGGGGAGATAATACACTCTCTATGGCCCCCAAAGACACGGAGGCAGTACGTGCGGGCGGTTCGCTTTCACGTCCCCGAGGATAGGCGTAGCTAAGAATATCCGCGCCGCTCTCCATAAAAAGCAGATGGGAATCCAGCACGTCCGCCGCGATCCGGTAATACTGGTAACGGCTGTTTTGCAGCTGTTCAAAGGTATCGCCTGCGAGAGAGCTATGACGCAGAAGCTTTTCGCGTACATTTTCAGAGATAGCCCGCAGGCGTGAAAGCTGGGCCTCGATATTCGCCGAGGCATAGGCGGCGTAAGAAACGGCCTCCTTTGCCCCGCCCTCCAACTGCATACGGGTAAACAGCTCCTCACGTTCAGCCCGCTCATAGTCGGCACGTGCCGCCATATTAGCCTTGTCCTCCCGCGAAGACGCCGTCTTCAGCGGCTCCGAAAAATTAAAACCTAAATAGACACCGCTGCCGTAATCCCCCGGCTCCTCTTTGCTGCCTGTTACACCTATCACCAAAGCGCTTTCTCGGTCGATCCGATTCGTAACGTCAACAAGTTTCGCATATTTTTCCAGTCCTTCTCTCTTCATTAGAAGAGCCGGGTTTTCCTCCACATCAGCTCTGGCTCCATCAAAGACCGGCAGGGTTGGAAAAGCGGGCTCGTCTGGCATCGGCCACATAACTCCCGTAGCAAGACGAATGATCTGCAGAGCCCGCACTTTTTTTAGGTTTGACACTGCGATATCGCGCTTCGCCATCTCATAGGCGCTGCGGAACTCAAGATTATCAGCCTCCAGCAGCAGCGCTGCGTCCATCCTCTCATTAAGACGTCTCACAACGTCATCACGAGAGCTGAGAAATCGCTCCGCCAGTTTTATTTTTTGGGATTCTATCCATAATACGGCATATGCTTTACGTACCGCCGCCAGATTATGCACGGCAAGCATCTGAGGCCTGTATTTGGAATCTATAGCGGCTATCTCGGCGTTGAGCCTGTTTATCTTAAGCTTATTCCAGGTCCCGAAGAGCGGAAAACTAAGGCCACCGCCGACAGTGAGTTTTTCATAACTTATATTATTAGCACTGCCGACGTACTCAGGCTCGTCGTTATAGCCATATGAGGCGTTAAAGAAATAACGCCCGCCTTCGCGCTGCCACTCAAGTTCCTCGGTAAGTGAATCACGCCTCATGGCAGACATGGCAGCAAGTACCTCGGGCCCATCCCCTGCCCTCTTCTCAAGTTCTTCAAGCACTGGAAAGCCTAAAGCGGCGCTGGGATTAGAAACAAATATCAATATCACCGCTATTAACGAGCATATATGGCAATATGGCGTCAGCACTCTATGATTATTCTTCGCAAAGCATTTGTCTTTTATTTTTATCATCATTTGTAACTCAATAGCAATCAAGCATGCTATCTTAAACAAAAAAAAGGCTGGTATGTATATAAATATACATACAGGCCCTCTAAATATCTTATGATGATGACTATTAATATTTACTGA
>ERZ1673695.261-NODE-261-length-89361-cov-7.025553_pt1 | contig 89361 bp, 84 predicted proteins | sample MGYA00580225_ERZ1673695 | MGnify/ENA primary metagenome ERZ1673695 (study PRJEB41218, sample SAMN15661739) | gut metagenome | host: Homo sapiens | place: Canada: London | collected 2015-08-20/2019-03-30 | study: EMG produced TPA metagenomics assembly of... | reverse complement strand
GTTGAAAATACTTGGTTGGTGACGACCTGGAAAGATAAATCAACGCCGGCACAAACATAACCGTCCTTACAATGTAAGGACGGTTATTTCTTTATATAGTTTGCTTCAAGCAAGTTTTGATGTCATCCTGGGGCTCGCTGATCTGATGGATCTGAAACGTATCCGCCAGATATTGCAGCACATTTGGACTAAAGAATGCGGGCAGCTCCGGACCCAGGTATATATTCTGAATACCCAAAGACAAAAGTGCTAACAGGACGGCTACTGCCTTTTGCTCATACCAGGAGATAATCATGGACAAAGGCAGGCAATTCACATTCGTGTCAAATGCGTCTGACAGCGCTGTGGCGATTTTGATGGCAGAATAGGCATCATTACACTGTCCCACATCCAGCAGTCGGGGCAATCCGGCAACGGTGCCGAAATCCAGCTTGTTGAATCGATATTTTCCGCAGGCAAGGGTCAGAATGACGCAGTCCTGCGGCACAAGCTTTGCAAATTCGGTGAAATAATTTCTGCCGGGTCTTGCACCATCGCATCCGCCAATCAGGAAAAAGTGCCGGATCTTTCCTGCCTTGACAGCAGCAACAATTTCTTCCGCATGTTCCAGAGTGGCATGATGTCCGAAGCCTACCAGGATCTCATGGGGCGGCGCATCCTCCGGATAGCCTCCCAGGGCTTTGGCATGGGCAATGATCTCGCTGAAATCCTTCTCTCCATTTTCCTTGCGGGGAATGAATTTCACGCCGTCCCAGCCCACCACGTTGGTGGTGTAAATCCGATCCTTATAGGATTCACGGGGGCGCATCAGACAGTTTGTGGTCATGAGAATACAGCCGGGCAGGTTATCAAACTGTTTTTGCTGCTCCTGCCATGCACCGCCAAAGTTTCCTGCCAGGTGTTTGTATTTTTTCAGCCCTGGATATCCGTGGCAAGGGAGCATTTCCCCGTGGGTGTAGATATTCACTCCGCTGCCCTCGGATTGCCGCAGCAACTGCTCCAGATCCTTCAGATCATGCCCGGACACGATGATAAAAGGTCCCTTTTTCAGCCGGGTATTCACCATCTGGGGGCTGGGATTCTCATAGGTCTGGGTGTTGGCATCATCCAGCACCTTCATGACCTCCAGGGCAATTTCTCCGGTACGCATGGTCCAGCGGATCAATTCCTCCACTGACAGCGTATCGTCCGTGATCGCTTCCAGAGACAGGAAGTAGAATGCATCCACCTGCTCACTGTGGAAACCAAGCTCCCGCGCCTGGTGTCCGTAGGCGCTGATGCCTTTCAGACCGTACAGGATGGTTTGCCGCAGGGAGCGAATGTCCGGATCCAAGTCCCGGTCATACATGATTCCTGCCATGGGGGCATCCCGCAGCATTTTCGCCTGGGTTTCCGGCAGGTTGTAGCTGACCTGTGCAACTTCCGGTGCTTCACCCACTGCTTGCCGCAGCTGTTCCTTGATTTGCTGGGACTGAAGCAGAAGCTCCACATGCACAGCCGCATCAAAATTCACATTGGTCAGAGTCGTGAACAGCACGCTCTCCACAAATCTTACGATGTCCTCCGCCGGCTTTTCTCCCCGATCCATCAGAACCTTCTGGCAGCAGCTGATACCCTTCAGCTGGTAGATCAGCAGATCCTGCAGACCTGCCACCTCCGGGGTTTTGCCGCACACCCCCAGCTTGGTGCAGCCCTTTCCTCCGGCGGTTTGCTCGCATTGGTAGCAGAACATTTCATAGTTCAGATCCATATTATTGCCCATTGCATTCGCTCCTTTCCTAAGACAACACCGCACAAAGCGTACCCGGCGGTTTTGTGCGGAATCTTCTGACATAAAACTTAAACAACATCTACTGCGCAATCTTTGTGCGGTATTGCCTGAAAAAAGTATCCCCCGGAGGCATTTTTTTATGCGCTCCGGGGGATTGCTTTTGTCAGGATTGGGTTTCGTCCAGGGGGACGAACTGGAAGTTTGCGGCGTTCTTTTTTGAGAACCGTTGTGCATAGCTGCCGATGGGTGCATGCAGATGAAACTTGTTTGCCTCCTCAAAGGCGTTTTCTGCGATTTCCCGGACGGAGAATGGGATCACCAACGATTCTAACTGCTTGCATCGTAAAAATGCACCGCTTTCGATCCGCTGAACGCCATAGGGGAGCACCAGCTTCCGGATTCCGGAGGCAAAAAAGGCATCCTGCCGGATCTCCTGAATGGATATTGGCAATGCCAGCTGTTCCAGGGCGTAGCACTGACTGAACATGGATTGGGCAATGTAGGGCACACCCTCACACAGATTGACCCGGAACAGGGTGCGGCAGTCGTGAAATATATAACCTCCCATATGCCGGATGGAGGCAGGCAGGGTGATGGTTTTCAGTTTGGGGCAGGATTGGAATGCACCGCTGCCGATCACCTCCACCGACGCAGGCAGCATCAGCGTCCGGATGGGGAGCTGTTCACAGGCATAAGCGCAGATTTTGCGCACATGCTCCGGGATCACCAGATTTTCCTCCTGGAAATTGCAGCGGAGCAGTAGCCCCTTCCCAACGATGGTGAAGGGTTCTGTCTGGGCGGATAACCATGGGGTATAGGAAAAAGCGTTGTCCTCAATGTCCTCCACGCTGTCCGGAATGGAGACCTGGGTCAGGTATGTGCAGTGGGTAAAGGCGCTTTCCCCGATGCTATGAAGCCCCTGGGGCAGCATGGCGCACTGCAAATTGCTGTGGGCAAATGCTTTCGGCCCAATCCGGTAGGTGTCTGCCGGAATGGGCTGGGATACATCCCCCCGGATGAGAAACCCGCCGATTTTATAATGTCCGGTGCCCCGGTCTGCAAAGGGGGTCTCTGCAAAGGCATTGGGGTCAATGGTACGCATGGTTGTGGGAATGGTGATCTGCCGCAGACAGCTGCAGCAGTAAAATGCGTGGGTATCGATCTGCTCCACACCTTCCGGAATGATGACGCTCTGCAAACTGGAACAGGATTCAAAGGCGGATTTGCTGATGGTTTTCAAAGCAGGGGATAGCACCGCTTGCAGCAGGGACATACAGTACTGAAAGGCACTTTCCTCGATGATCCGTACAGTGGGGGGGATTTGCACACTGCGCAGGGAAGTGCAGCTATGGAAGGTGTTCTTTGATATTTTTTCGACAAGCGGAGGGATCTGAATGGTCTGCAATGCAGTGCACTCCCGGAATGCATGATTCCGGATCCGGTTCAGAGAGTGGGGCATGGTTATAAGCTTCAGAGATTTGCAGCCGCTGAATGCAAAGCTGCCGATGACCTGGACACCCTCCGGCAGAAGCACTGTGTCAATGTCCCGGCATTTTTCAAAGGCACGATCCCCGATGGCGATCACGCCCGGCGGCACAATGACGTTCCGGATGCCCGGCTGGGGGATATATCGGCGGACAATGCCATACTCGATCTCAAAGGCAGGATCCTGCACAGTTCGCAGCTGGGCGGTTTCCCGTTCCGTGTATGTAACAATCCTATGCATCTGGGCAAACTGGAACGCCACACTGTTGCTTTGGGCGGCGATCAGGTGGAGCCGTTCCGGGTGATCCCCAAAGGCATAGGGATGCAGGGCGGTAACGCTGGGGGGGATGAAGATTTCCCGCAGGTGCATGCAGCCTCGGAAGGCATCCTCGCCGATTTCCTGTACGCCGTTCTGCATGTAAATATGTACCAGCTCTGTGCAGTCTGCAAATGCTTCCGGTTCAATGCTCCGTACAGTTGCAGGCAGTGTTATGTGCTTGAGAGAGCTGCATCCTTCAAAGGCACGCATGCCAATGGATGTGACCCCTGGTGGGATCACCAGCTCTGTCAAGGACTTGCAGCCGCTGCAGATGCCACGCTCGATCCGGGTGAGGTTTGTCGGCAGAGTCAGCTCCGTCAGTCCGGTGCAGCCGTGAAATGCCCAGGCGTTTACGCTGGTGACGCTGTCCGGAATCGTAAGTGTCTGAAGCTCCGTACAACCGTCAAAGGCGCTTTTGCCAATGTGCTGCACCGTATTGGGCAGAAAAACGGTTTGCAGATGCTTGCATAGAGAAAACGCCTTGTCGCCGATATCCGTTACGCCGGATGACACATTGATGCGCACAAGACCGGCGGAAAGGAACGCTTCATCCCCGATGCGGGTGGCTTTGGCAGGGGTCGCAACCGCCTCAGCAGTCTTTTTCAGCTTCAGCTTTTCCAGCGTGCCGCTTTCCTCATAATGCACGATCGTGCCGTTTTTAATGGTAAAACTCATAGGGTCATGTTCCTTCCGGGTTAGATTGCTGCCCCACTGCAAAGGTGACAGCGCGCTTGAGATTGATCACTTCCGCCTGGGTCACATCGCCGCCGCATTCTCCATCAACGGTCCAGGGGACAGGCTCTGCACTGGTAAAGCGGATCCGGGATGCACGGAAACATTTAATCTGTCGGGTGTCCAGATCCTCTTTGATATTCAGCAGGGAGTTGACGATCTTATGCAGATCCAGAGGGTTGCGTGGCGTCTTTACCAGAGTCACCTCGTATACACCGTCGTCCAGCAAAAAATTCTCCAGAGAGATCATGCCGGCAACTGAAGCGGAATTGGTGACCATGCCAAAAATGAAATCATCTTCAATACACTCGCCGTCATATTCCACCCACATATGATAGGAGCGGATGGTGTTGAGCCGGGTAATGCCGTTCAGAATATAAGCCGCATGCCCAAGCACATTTTTGGTTTGCTGGGGCGTTTCATAGGTTACAGAAACCAGTGCACCGAATGCGGCAACATACATAAAGTACTTGTCATTGAATTGCCCCACGTCACAGACATATCTTCCACCCTGGAGCATCCAGCCGGCGGCATTCACAATGCCTCTGGGAATGCCCAGTCCCCGGGAAAAGTCGTTGGTGGAGCCACTGGGAATGTATCCGATCGGAACGGACATGCCGCTGTTCATGACACCATGCACCACTTCATTCAAGGTACCGTCTCCGCCAGAGCAGGCGATCATATCATAATTTTGTAAACAGGCATATTCTGCAACAGTGCAGGCATCCATCCGGGACTGGGTGGAACGGGCGGTGACCTCATATCCGGCCTTGGTGCATAGATCAATGACATCTCCCAGCTTACTGCGGATGGTGCCTTTTCCGGATTTCAGATTGTAGATAAAGTAGATTCGTTTCATGTGAACAGCCTTCCGTTTGTGATCTGGAGAGGATATTTGAATGTGCCAGTGAACATGCATACAGCGTATGGACACACTTTTCATAGTAGACTACTATCATTATACCTAATTATGCGGTCAAAATCAAGTGTTTTTTTGTGCGAATCAAAAAAATTCGGATTTATTTAAAAAAAGGCTTTACAAATCAAGAAAAGCGTGATATAATATACAGGTACTCAAGATTGGGGTGTCGCCAAGGGGTAAGGCAACGGACTCTGACTCCGTCATTTCGAGGGTTCAAATCCTTCCACCCCAACCAATGGATAGAGGAGCATTAAGAAGATCTTAATGCTCCTCTATTTCTATAATGGGTTTTCTGTATGCAAAAATTGGGTTAATCGTCCGAAAGGGCGATTTTTTTATGCAATGTCTCTGCTTTTTTGCAGGAAGCACTGGTGGAAAAGCTCCGCCTTCAGAAATAAGAAATCCCCTCTTAGCCAGTGTGTGCTGGTTCAAGGGGATTATTTTCAACCGCAAGCGAGACGATACCAAACTGAAAAGAAAAATGTTTGCTCAAATTCCTTCTCCGTTTGCAAACTTGATTCCGTTCGGAAGGTATTGTGTTTCCCGACGTTGCCGTTCCTCTGTTGCAAGGGATTGCACATAAGCGCCGCCAAACACTTTCTCAACGAAGTCCTCGTATTCAGATTCCCCAATTTGCAGATTGCTATTGACAATTTCCTTGATGTACGTATAATAATATCAGAGGCAAGATTATTTAAGCCCTGGGACAATTGGAGTTCCGGCACACTGAATAGATCTTGGCTTTTATTATTCAAAACAGCACCAATCTGATCCGTAAGGCTTGTTTCCTGCATCCTCAACCCGTCAATCTGTGAAGAAATTTCAGAAGCTCCATTGACATTTTCATCGAAATACGGTACACTACTATTAAAGCAGAGAATTGTTGCTGACTTGGGAGATTGGATCCCTATGTGCGAGGACAATTTCTCCGTTTTTTTATTTTAGGAAGCGGTATTGAAGCATACTTTTGTTTTCCAAATCCGTCAGTCTGATCGGCTGACGGATTTTCTGTTTTCGCCGCAGATGACAGTGCGTAATTTCTCGAAGCCATGCGTATGAGAGTCCCCCGACAGGTACTGACTGTCCAGCCGGTTTCTGTATTCCCGGACTCCATTGCCCACTGACGAGCCACCGTCAGAAACCAATGGTATAGCAAAAAACAGCGGCACTGCATAAACGCCATGCAGAGCCGCTGTTTGTGTATTTACACAGGTTGATCAATCAGTGCCGCCCACTGGTTGATCTGCGGTGTGTTCAGAATATCGTAGATGGTAAGCGTTACGCCGAACTGTTGACGAATCCGGGATAAAAGCCGGATGGCAGTGATGGAGTTTCCGCCCATAACAAAGAAATCATCTTCCGGCATAATATCCGGATTCTCAAACAGCTCCCGGCAAAGCGTCAGCAATGCCGCTTCCGTTTCGGAGTCAGGTGCAGCCGCCGGTTCTGCTTTTTGCAGGGGTTTCACATCCATGTGCCGGAGCGCCGGTATATCCACTTTTCCGTTTTGGGTGATGGGCATGGATGGGATCTGCACCAGCTGCGCCGGGATCATATAGGAGGGCAGCCGCTCCTTCAATTGTTGGATCAGTGTCTGTGGATCCAGCTCTGTCCGGGCGGTGTAAAAGCCGGTCAGCGCCTTTGTATGATCGGATACCAGGACAGCGCCTGTGCATACCCCCGGCAGGGATTGCAGTACCTCCTGGATTCCTTCCAGTTCAATGCGCTTGCCGTTGATTTTCACCTGTTGATCCATTCTGCCCAGGATCTTCACCGTGCCCTCCGGCAGGTACATACCCCGGTCGCCGGTGTTATAGACCCGCCGCCCCTGGAACAGGGTGAATTTCTTCTGGTTTTCCTCCGGCAGACCGATATAGCCCGGCGTGACACCCATGCCCTCTACGAACATAATGCCCTCCGTCAGAGGGGGACAAAGTTCGCCCCGTTCATCCAATACAAAGTAGTTGGTGTGGGGGATGGGCTTGCCGTAGGGGATGAAGCTGCCCTGTAGGTCGGCATCCGTGACTGTGTGCCAGATGTTCCACACAGTGGTTTCAGAGGGGCCGCCTACGCTGGTAAGCCGGGCATTTACGAAGCTATGCCGGATCTGTTTTGCAAGGGGCACCGGGATCCAGTCCCCGCCGGTGAGAATGTTCCGCAGGCTGGCAAATGCGGTTTCCGGATGGGGAATCTCCGCCGCCAGCAGGATCTCCAGAAATGCCGGTACGGAATTCCAGAAGGTGATCCCGTAAGCGGCAATCAGTTCTGCCCAGTGGCAGGGATCCTTTTCCCGTTCCGCATCCGGGAACACTACAGCGGCGCCGGAAATCAGAGAGCCGTACAGATCAAAGACGGACATATCGTGACAGTAGTTGGTGATGGCCAGCAGCCGATCCCCTTCAGTCAGATTACAGTATGCTCTGGTTTCCAGCAGGCAGTTTACCAGACCGTCCTGCCGGAGGGGGATGCTTTTGGGCATGCCGGTGGTGCCGGAGGTGTTGATGATGTAGGCAATATCCTCGGGTGCGGAGGGCTGAAAGGCGATGGACTTCCCATCGGAGGAGGGGATGCTGTCCAGATTCACCAGAGTGATATCCGACAGACGGCGCAGATGGTCTGCCCATCGGCTGTTGGTCAGGATTACCCGGATCCCGGCGTTTTTCAGACACCCTGCAAGCTGCTGCTCCGGCATCTGGATATCCAGCGGGAAGTAGGCGCAGTTGCACATGGTGCAGGCAAGGGCGGCGTACAGCTGTTGTGCGCCTTTTTCCAGGAATACTGCCGTCTGGCATGAATTGCTGCCGGAAAGCAGGGGCAGAAGTTGTTTTGCGATGCTGTCGGCAGTGGAGAATGCCTCTGCATAGGTTCGGGTGTTTCCGCCGGCGATGCAGGCAGCATGCTCCGGGTAACGGCGGTATGCCTCCAGCAGCAGCTCTGACAGCAGGGGCATGTTACCCTGGGGATCTGCATGGGTGCAATCCCGGATGGCTGCCTGTTCCTTGTGGGTCAGACCGATGAACGCGTGCGCCGTCAGACGTTCCGGATCCCGATGGATGGTTTCCAGGGTTTCTGCAAAGGTATCCCCGATGCTGTCGGTCAGGGATTCTTCAAACAGATCCGCTGCACAGTCCATGGACAGCATGATGCCTTCTTTGTTTCGCATGGCAATGGCATCGATCCACACCTGGCTGGTATGGGTCTTGGTGTAGGTTTTTTTCAGGTTGATCTCCCGGCGGCGGGGCACATCGATCAGGCTGGTGAATACGATGGGGGCTGCCACACTGGCACCCTCTGTTTTTTGCAGCGCCCGGATATAGTCTGTACCGAAAAAGGCGTTGTGCTGCATGATCTGTGCGATCTTCTGCTGGTTCCGGGCAGCGCATTCCACAAAGCTGCTGTCCGGCATTGCGTCAAATCCGAACAGAAAGAAGTTGGAGCATTCTCCGATCAGTTCGCCGATTTCCGGGTGGATCTGGGGGCGCACCGCCACCGGCATGTTGATCAGACACCGGTCATCCTTACAGTATTTGAGGATTGACTTGCCGAAGGCAGTGAACAGCACTGCAAAGGGGGTCAGTCCATGCCGGGCGGCAAAGCCTGTGATGCTGTCCCACACCGGCTGACTGATATACCGGATCACCTGCCGGGTGCGCACCTGTTTGATCTGACTTGGCTCCCGGAGCAGGGGCAGGGAAGGACGGGGGTACATGCTGTGCGCCTGTTCCATCCAGTAGGCTTTGTCCGCCTGGAATTGCTCCGTGCCGGGCAGCTGCTCCAGGTACCGGACATAATCCGGAAAGCAAATGCCGGGCGGGGTGACAGCACGCTCCGGATCCGAGTAGAACTGATCCAGCTCATCGATCAGCTTTTCGTGGCTCCAGCCATCGATGATCATGCCATCGTGGTTGAAGTGGATCACGGTTTTTCCGGAGCATCTGGTTGCCGAAAAGCTGACCAGGGGCAGCTGATGCACATCAAACAGCGTATTGAAGATCCGCTCCCGCTTTTGGAGCAGATGGGCTTCCTGTTCCGCCGGGGGCATGTGGGAGATGTCCTCCAGTTCCGGCGCCGGAGGATCGTACTCCGGCACAGTCTGCTGTGTGCCGTCCGGCTGGAAACAGCAGCGCAGCACATCGTGCTTTTGGAACAGCTTCCGGATGGCCTGTGTCATCCGTTCTTGATCGTACTCGGTACAGATGATCTCCGAATAGCCCCGGGTGGGACTGCCACCCAGCTCCGTGTCCGCCTGCCTGCCGATGTAGTAGGCAGTTTGCAGATCCGTCATGGGGCAGGGCTGGAACCGGCGTGCCGGATCTACGGAAAAGTCTGCATCCCGACTGCCGGTGATGACATTGTTCCGGCTTTTCTCCACCTGCTGGGCCAGCCCGGAAACAGTGCCCTGGGCAAACATCACGTCAAAGGGAATGTCCACCTGAAACATCTGTTCCATCCGGCTTTTCAGTTCTCCCATCAGAATGGACTGCCCCCCAAGCTCAATGAAGGGGGTGTCATCATCGAACGCATCCGTCAGATGCAGCATCTGCGCAAAAAGTTCATGGATTTGCTGTGTAAGCTGTGACAAGCTAAAACCTCCTGTTCTGTGTTACTGATTGATCCGGGCAAGGAACGGCTCCGGCTGCCGCAGAATCGCATAATGATTCCCCGGCACCTCCAGGGTCTGGGATGCAGCAAAAAACCGGCTCCATGCCAGCACATCTTCCTTTGGAACAAAGGTATCTTCCGTACCGAACCCAAGGATTCCGGTTGTGGGAAGTACTACGGGTTCCTGCTGCCGGAGCCGATACTGCTCCAGCATGGTGTTGTCCTGGGCAATCTGCTGCAAAGCGCCGCCCAGCAGGAATAAAAGCTGTGCCTTTTCAAATTCCGTCTCCTCGGACAGTTCGGGGAATACCTGGGAAAAGGATACCTCCGGGCTTTGACGGTACGCTGATAGGTAGGCATCCGCCGCCTGTGCAGCAGCCGCCTCACTGCCCATGCTTTCCGGTGTAAAAAACTGCTCCAGCATCTGCCGGAATTCCGGCGTATCCGCCGCTCCCTCTCCATGGGATTGCAGACGATCCGGTGCGCCGATGCCGAACAGAAATACCTGACCGGGCAGGGGAGCGCCGGTCTGCTGCATATATCGGCAAAGCTCATAGGCAACGATGCCGCCGGAGCAATAGCCGAACAGCATATAGGACTCTCCTTCGCCGCAGGTCTGCCGGATCTCCTCAGCCAGCGTGGGCAGGATGGCATTCAGATCCGTCAAGGGCTGCTGCCGGATCTTTCTGCCTCGTCCGGGCAGATCCAGTATATGAAGCCGGATGTCTGCCCGGAGTCGTCTGCTCCAGGGAGCAAAGGGATTGGTTCCCCCGGCAGGGATACAAAACAGGATCATACAGCTTCCTCCTTTGCAGTCAGTGCGGCAGCGATTCGCCGGGACAGTGCCTCCAGGGTCTGATACTCAAACAGCTCCGTATAGTCCAGAGTCACACCCAGCTGATCCCGGATAGCGGATAAAAGCCGGATGGCGCTGATGGAGGTTCCGCCGCATACAAAATAGTTGTCCGCCTCCTCGGCGGTTGGGCAGCCTAAGTTGTCGCACCAAAGCTGTCGGATTTCCTGTTGCAGCTGTGTATTCATTGATTTTGTCCTTTCTCCAGCATGGCTTGCATCAGCCTGGGCAGCGTTTCCGGGCTGAAGTAAAAATGCGCCCCCGGAACAGTCATATGGGTCAGCTGATCCGTGTACAGTTCCCATTCCTTCAGCCGTTCCGGCTGGATCATGGGATCTTCCTCGCCGTGTATTTCCAGGATGGGACAGTGCAGCTTTTGTCCCTTCCGGCCACAATAGTTCTGAAACAGAATGAAATCCTGCAGCAGCACCGGCACAAAGCAGCGGACATAGGCTTCATTGCTGGCAAATGGTTCCGCAATGAAGCCGAACTGCTTGAACACCTGCGCCGCCTGGGGAAGTTCCATCTGCGGGTCTACGGATAGGGTCAGGGGTACACAGGGGGCATTGGCGGCGGATACCGTCAGCAGGTTTGGGATGATGCCTTGTGCCTCCAGTGCGGCGGCTGTTTCATAGGCAATGGCTGCTCCGGCGCAATGCCCCAGCAGAATGCAGGGCTTTTCCCGGAACAGAGCCGCATTTTCCGCTGCAATCTGCTGTCCCAGAAGCTGCAAGCTGTCCGGCATGGACTCCCGGCGGCGCTGCTCCCGCATGGGATATGTCACAGGGAAAAAGTCCGTTCCTTCCGGTATGTATCGAAGCCATTCCAGATAGGCGGTTGGCCCTGCGCCGGCGTGGGGAAAGCAGAAGATCCGACAGCTGCTGTCCGGATGCTCCAGTACGGTGGGAAACCACTTGCCCTGGCTGCTTGTCATTCTGCTGCTCCTTGTGTGTGGCTTGCCACAAATTCCGCCAGCTGCACAATGGTGTTGTACTCGTAAATATCATTCAGCTCCAGTCCGCAGCCATATCTGTCGTTGATGTTTTCTACCATCATAGTTGCCAGCATGGAGTTGCCGCCTACTTCAAAAAAGGACTCCTCCGTACCCAGTTCTTCTTCACTTTCCAGGATCTCCATCCAGATCTCCTTGATTTCCTTTGTCAGCTGTTCCTGATTCATATGCATTCTCCTTTATTAAGATTGTTCCGGCACTTTCGGCCAGATAGATTTGTGTGCAAAGGGGTAGATGACAGTGGGGATGCTCCGATACCCGGCATTCTGATACCAGCTGCACCAGTCGATCGCATCCCCGGTCAGATAAGCCTGTTCCAGTTGTGCCGGATCCGAAAACGCCTTTGCTGCGCCATGCATGGGTCGGCATTTCACGACTCTGACTGCATCCGGATCCTGCAATTGCTCCAGAAGCGTCTGCCGATCCCGGAACCGGAGGAAGCATCGGTATGCAAGATCCTCTCTGCCGCAGTTGAGGGTGTAGATCAGATCTCCGAACTGGTTGGTTTCCTGTACCGCCTGCTGGATCTGCTCCAGGCATAGGCGGAGTGCATCCTCCGTGCAGCCGCTGCATTTGAGAAAACAGGTGCGGCTTTCCTCCGGAACGGGAGCGTCCTGCTCCGGGATGTAATTTTCCAGTACCAGATGCACATTCAGCTCGTTGAGCCCATAGCTGCCGATGTCTGCAATGCGCCGCTTTGCCGGATCCATCTGTATGGTGCGGCGCACCGGTTCCAGATGGGCTTCTGACAGCTTCAACTCCGGCGCAGGCTCGGTAAAGCCAGCGATGGGATACACTGCATGCTGCTGAAAGGCGCAGAGCATTTTCAGCAGGCTGGTGATACCGGCAGCGCAGCCCGTGTGCCCCAGATTGGATTTGACAGCGGTCAGATACACCGGTTCTGGGTTTTCCCGTCCGGTGAGCGCCTGTGTCATGCTCTGCACCTCTGCTGCATCCCCTTGTTTGGTGGCAGCACCGTGGGCTTCAAACTCTGTCAGATCCTCCCGGGTGATGCCTGCCATATCCCACGCCTGCCGGAGGGCTGTCAGTTGTGCCTGGGCGTTGGGCGCATAAATGGTGGGGGACAGGTCTGCATTGCTTTGCATGCCGTAGCCCCGGATGATCCCGTAAATGTGATCCCCACGTTTGACTGCGTCCTCATATCGTTCCAGAAGTACAAAGCCTGCTCCCTCACCGCTGTAGAATCCGGCAGCATGAATGTCAAAGGGGATACAGCGCTGCTCCGCCCCCAGACTCAGCACGTTGGACTGCATATCCCGTGCCTCCTGCTGGTTGATGGGCAGACAGATCTGCACACCGCCTGCCAACATCAGATCCGCCTGCCCCAGCAGCAGATGATTGCATGCCGCCGCCACTGCGGTCAGGGAGGAGGAGCAGGTGGAATCCAGGTGATACACCGGGCCGTTGAGCCGGAAATAATGGGCAAGATAGCCGCAGGTCATGCCGGGCATGTTGTTGAAAAACGAAAGGAAGGTCGTGCGTGGCAGCAGATGCCGGTAGGAGCCGGTGGTGTGACTGACCACAGCGCCGCATCGGCGCCGGGACAGTTTCTCCGTGCTGTAACCCCCGTCCATAACGGTCTGTGCAGCACAGAGCATGGTGAGCCGCAGCTCCGGGGGCATTTCCATGACCTCCGGTTTGACCAATCCAAAATAGCTGTTGTCAAACCAGTCCAGGTGATCGATGCATCGGATGGACTGCAGAAACCGGTGATAGTCCGGAATGCCCAGCAGATCTCCCCGTGCCTGATGATCCCCAACCGGTGCGCTGATGCCCTGCTCCAGCATACTGCACAGGGCTTCCTTGGTTTCGGCGGAGGGGTAGCGCAGCCCCATTCCCACCACTGCAATGGTTTGTTCGTACATGGAATTCCTCCTACATCATAACGCCGCCGCTGACTTCCAGCACGTGTCCGGTAATATAGGAGGCATCCTCTGACGCAAGGAAGGATACGGCGCCTGCCATTTCCTCCGGCAGACCCAGCCGCCCCATGGTTACATATTTCAGCTGTGCCTGAAGCTGCTTTTCGCCCATTTCTATGATGCCGGTCTTACAGCCTCCCGGCGCAACCGCATTCACCCGGATCTTGCTGATGGCAAGCTCCTTTGCGGCGGTTTTGGTCATGGAGATCACCGCACCCTTGGAGGCTGCATAGCCAATGGACCAGGGCGCACCGTAAAGTCCTCCTACGGAGGAAATGTTGATGATACTGCCGGAGCGCTGCCGCTTCATGATGGGCACCGCACTGCGCATCATATAAAACGTGCCGTAGGCATTGGTTGCCATGACCCGGTGAAAATCCGCATCGGTCATCTGCTGCATGGGGGTCAGATTGGTGATACCTGCATTGTTGACCAGCACATCGATCCTGCCGAAGGCGTCCGTTGCCTCCTGCACCAGCCGGTCACAGTCGGTGCTTTGGGATACATCCGCCTGCACGGCAATTGCCCCTGTCCCCATTGCCTGTACTTCCCGGATCAGCTGCCGGGCTTCTTCTGCCCGTTCCTGCCGGTGATAGTTGATGACGGTATCAAAGCCGTCCCTGGCAAGCCGCAGGATCATGGCTCTGCCCATGCCGGTGACCGATCCGGTCACTAAGGCGCATTTTCGTTCAGCCATTGGCCTTGCCTCCCTGCTCCAGGATCCGGTTGATGCTGCTGCATACCGGTGCCGGATCTGCGGTAAAGTAATAATGTCCGCCGGAGAATACCTGCTCTGTGCAGGTGCCCTCTGTGTAGTGCTGCCATGCGTCCAGCCGGGCAGGATCAATGACCTTGTCCGTATCCCCGCGGAACCGGAAAATCGGGCAGTGCAGAGGCGGTGCGGCAGTCATCCGGTAGGAAAACAGCATCCGGAAATCGGCACTGATGATGGGCAGATAATAGCTGAGAAATGCCGGATTGTCCCGGACGCTTTCTTCTGCAAAGCCCCCGGAGATCAGATAGTTCAGAAATTCCGCAGGGGATGCGTCCGTCAGATATCGCAGGCTTTCCAGAGAGTATTCCGGTGGCTCTGCGCCGGACACGATCAGCCACTCCGGCTCCGTGCCATACAGCTGCTTTGCTGCCAGAATGGTTTCATAGGCAACGGATGCACCGGCGCAGTGGGCAAAGATGGCGTATTTGCCGGAGAATACAGCTTCATTTTCTGCGGCAAGGGACTGGGCAAGCTGCTGCACCGTGTCCGGCAGCTGTTCGCTGCGCCGTGCCTCCCGGAAGGGATACAGCACCGGGTAGACATTCGCTTTTGGACAAAGCAGCCGCTTCCACTGTACAAAGACTGAGGGGCAGCCTCCCGCAAAGGGGAACAGCAGCAGATTCAGATCTGCCTGTTCATGGGTCATGCCATATGCAAACCACTTGCTATTCATGGGCAATCCGCTCCTTTACCAGCCCGCAGAAGGCATCCAGGGTGTCGGCACAGTAGAAATCCTCCAGCTCCAATGAGATGCCGTGGGCTTGTTCCAGTTCCCGGAGCATGGCTGCTGCGGTGATGGAGTTTCCGCCCAGTTCAATAAAGCAGCTGTCCCCGGTCAGTTCTCCGGTATTCAGCGCCCTTGCCCAGGCAGTATACACCGAGCGCTCCGTGGGGTCCCCGATGTGGTCAAAGCTTTGCAGGGTTTCCTGTTCTGCATGCCGGATCCGTTCCTCCGCTTCCTGCTTGAGGGCATGCTTATCGATCTTTTTCACAGAGGTCAGGGGGAATGCATCCTTGAAGAAGATGTCATCCGGAATCTTGAACGAGGCAAGTCCGGCAGCGATCAGTTCCCTGCGGATGGCGGCACCGGAGGTATCCTCGTCACAGATCACAAAGGCGGCGATCCGGCTGCCCAGTGCAGGATCCGGGATACCGAACACAGCAGCCTCCCGGACACCGCTGCACTGGCGCAGGTGCATTTCCAGCTCAGCGGGGAAAATTTTCTCGCCTGCCCGATTGATCATATCGTCAATGCGCCCCACTACCTGCAAATACTTGCCCTCCACCAGGCGGACTCTGTCGCCGGTTCGGTAGTAACCATCGGCGGTGAACTTGACCCGGTTTGCTTCGTCGTTTTTGTAGTATGCGGTTGCAATGTTGGGTCCCTTGGCGATCAGCTCCCCGAATTCACCATCCGGTACCGGGTTTCCTGCCTCATCCACTACCTTGACGCTGTCGTATGCGCTGGTGTTGATGCCCTGGTACTTGAGAATAAAGTCCAGGCTGTCCTGGGGGTAGGTGGCATACACAAGACCCTCTCCCATGCCGTAGATCTGCTGGGGTACACAGCCCATTTCCTCCGCAACTGCATGGATCACGTCCGCCGTACACATGGCGCCTCCCAGCTGTACCAGCCGCAGGCTTTCAAACATTTGCTTGGGATTCCCATGCTTTTTGGCATAGGCAATGCACTCGGAGGCTACGGAGGGCACCAGTGCCGTTTCCGTGATTTTCTCCTGCCGGATCAGGGAGACAATGTCGCTGGGCAGGGAAGAATAGCACAAAATGTCCGTTGCACCCTGTAAAAATGCCCCCATAAAGCCGGGACCGCAAATGTGGAAATAGTGGGCGCAGGGCATGGCGGTCAGGTAGCGTGTGGTTTCATCCAGTCCGCAGGCTTCTGCACACTTTTCCGCCGACCAGAGGGTGGCAGCCTGCTTTTTGGGGATCAGCTTGGGAATGCCGGTAGAGCCTCCGGACAGGACGATATATGCCGGATCCTCCGGGGAGGGGTCTGCGATCTGCTCCGGCGCAAGGGCGTATCCGGACAGATCCAGTGCCTCCAGCTGGTCATCGAAAAACAGCGTCCGGATGCTGTCGATCCGGTCGGCAATCCGGGTGGCGGTTTCGGTACAGTCAAAGCCCTTGAAGCTCCGGAAGGAAATATAGGCGGCTGCTTCTGCGGTGTCGGCAATGGAGAACACCTCATGTTCCCGGCATGCGGAAAACACGATGACCGGCAGGGCACCGATCAGTTCCAATGCAAACAGACACTGGATAAACAGCCGGGTGTTGCCCAGATGCAGCACCACCTTCTCGCCGGGTCGGATCCCCTGGGACAGCAGGTATGCGCCAAGCTGCTCAGAACTGGTGCAAAGCGCCCGATAGGTCATGTCTCCGTCCTTGTCCCGAAGGGCGATGCGGTCGCCGAAGCGCCGTTTCATCTCCAGAATGCATCGGGGGTAGGTGGTCTGGTTCAGATCTACTTTGATTCGCATGAAACCATCCTTTCTGGTTAGCAAAGGCTAACACATGGGTAAAATGCCAGCCGGATGCCTGGGTTGCTCCGGCGGTGTATGCAGATTCATATGCGTTGCATGCTTGCAGTTAGCATATTCTAACCATTGAATTATAGCATGTGGAAGAAAAAGTGTCAATAGGTGGACGGAAAAACTGGTCAATTTTGTTGAAGGTGTCATAAATCTATGCATACGGTCTATGGAAAACTATTTTGATTCAACTAAATTGCCGTTTCGCCGTTGACAAATCCGGCTGATCATGCTATATTTGATATTAGCATATGCTAACCAGATGAACATATCATGGAGTTAGCGATGGATAACTGTATGGAATAAGTGTCAAAAGAGGTGGTTTGGTTGCAGTTGATTTGTTTTCCCCATGCGGGGGGCTTTTCACTGTACTATAGCTTTCTGAAGGAAGCAAAGCTGTCCCATGTGAACCGGGTGCTGCTGTTTGATTATCATCGCCGTCCGCCGGGCAGCGCCGACTTCGGAGACTATGTGGAGGATGCGGTACACTATGTGCAGCAGCATGCTTCTGATGAACCCTGTCTTCTGTTCGGGCACAGCATGGGTGCACTGGTGGCGTGTGAATGCGGCTTTGTACTGCAAAACCGTCTGCATCGTCCGCCTGTCGGGGTGATCGTGTCTGGTCAGAATCCCCTTTGCTACTACCAGGGAAAGCATTGGGAGTATCCGGCAGATGTGGACGCATATCTGGAACGGCTGGGCGGAATCCCGGATTTTATTTCAGAAAATCCGGAGGGATACCGCTTTTTCAAGCAAACCATCCAGACAGATATGCAGGTGTTGGAAACCTATCGACCCACGGTGCCGCCGCCGGAGCAGCGGCTGGTGCTGGGACTGAATCTGTATGGAAGTCAGGACATTGTGGTGGATTCGGCGGTAGTGCCGCTGTGGAGCAAAACCTTTGCACGGGTGCATGGAACACGGGTGTTCAGCGGAAATCATTTTTACTTGGAAGATCACAGGCAGGAGCTGCTTGCGGAAATTGATGCATTTGCCGAACAGGCAGAAAGGAACGCAGAAGGACATGTTGATTGAATTCAAAAATGCCGTCAAAAAATACGGGGACAATGCGGAGAATACGGTTTACGCCATGGATCATGTGGATCTTGGTATTCAGGAAGGGGAGCTTTGCGTGATCCTGGGCCCATCCGGTTCGGGGAAATCCACCCTGCTGAATATGCTGGGAGGCTTGGACAGACTGGATGAGGGCGCCCTGCTGGTAGGCGGCAAGGATCTGATGAAGCTGGGAAAAAACGAATTGACGGAGTACCGCCGTTCTCAGGTGGGCTTTGTGTTCCAGTTTTTCAATCTGATTCCGGATCTGACTGTGGAGGAAAATATTCAGGTGGCGTCTGACATTGCTTCCAACCCCATGGATCTGGACGCCCTGTTGCAGGATCTGGACATTGCCAAGTACCGGAGCCGTTTTCCCAAGGAGCTTTCCGGCGGACAGCAGCAGCGGGTTGCCATTGCCCGTTCGGTCATCAAGAATCCCAAGCTGCTGCTGTGCGATGAACTGACCGGCGCTCTGGATTCCAAGTCCTCCCGCAGCGTTATCAGCCTGGTGGATCACATCAACCGGACTTACAAGACTACTACGGTGATCATCACCCACAATGAAGCCATTCAGGATGTGGCTGACCGGATCGTCCGGATCCGGGACGGCAAGGTAGTCAGCAACCAGCTGAATCCCAATAGACGCAAGGCTGAGGACATTGACTTATGAGAAAGATAAACAAGCGGTATTTCAGAAGCATGCGTACCAATCGCTCCTTTCACCTGGTGGTGATCCTGCTGACGGTGCTGATCGGTACGCTGATTATTGCGGCGATTTCCACTGCAAGCCTCATGGGGCAGGTGTACCGGCAGGGGATCCGGGACTGTAATACGGAGGATGCCCAGTTTATGACCATGTTCCCCATTCCGGAGGATCGGATCGGACATCTGGAGGAGCGCTATGCCGTAAAGCTGGAATCCATGACCTATTATGATGAAGAAGCCGACGATTATGTGCTGCGGCTGGCGGCAGAGAATACTGCCGTGAACACCTGTCAGGTGACTGCCGGAAATGCCCCTGCCGGTGACGGAGAGGTGATGCTTTCCGAGCGCTTTGCGGATGCACAGGGACTTCACATCGGCGACAGCGTGCAGATCGGCGGCAAGCATTTTACCGTGTCCGGGTTCATGGTGCGGACGGATTATCTCTGCATGCTCCGGGCGCTGACGGATACCTTCCCGGATTACAACAGCTTCGGGTTGGCAGTTGGAACTTCTGCGGCGGTAGAAGCCATGCCGGATATCCATTCTTATTATGCGGTTCGCTTTGACCGGGACAATTCCCTGGAGTTCCGTAAGGGGGTCAATGAGGAGTTCCGGATCCTGAGCTATACGGCAGCGGCAAGCAACATGCGGATTCAGTCTGCTTTGAACCAGTCGGAGCTGGTTATGTCCGTGGCGGTGATCATTGCGCCGGTGCTGTACGGCATCGTGCTGCTGCTGATTGTTCTGATGCTGAGCAGAAAGCTGAAGGCGGAGCAGAAGCAGATCGGCACCCTGATTGCGCTAGGCTACCGAACCGGAGAGATCCGGCGGCATTATGCCCTGTACAGTCTGGTGCCCGGGGTGATCGGCAGCGTGCTGGGACTGATTTGCGGCTATGCTGCCACCTTCCCCTTCTCCCAGATGTATTTCAACTTCTTCGAGGCATTGCCCCATACTGTAACCGCCAAGCCGTTGCTGGCTGTGCTCGCTTTGGTGCTGCCGCCTCTGCTGTATGTATGCGCAGGGGATCTAACCGTGCGGCGTATGCTGCGGAAGGATCCGGTGCAGATGCTGCGGCAGACGGATGCAGGCAAGGTGTCCAGCGGTGTGCTGGCAGACAAGCGCATGCCTTTCCGGCGGAAGTACCGGATCCGCTCCGTGCTGGGGCATAAGGCACGCTCGGCTGTGATCATCATCGGTGTGGCAGTCAGCACCCTGTGCATCCTCATGGGCTGGATCACGAAGGATTCGGCGGACAACATTGTGGACAGCTCGGTGGATCAGATTCCCTACAACTACTCCTATCTGCTGAATACTACTGAGTTTCAACTGCCGGAGGGAGCGGAGGCAGCCCTGGTCAGCCGCTATGAACGGGATGGCAGCACTCTGCTGTTCAGCCTGTGGGGCTATCAGGAGGATACAGCCTATTTCAAGATGCAGACCCTCAAGGGAGAGCCTATGGCGTATGGTTCCTATTACATGACCAATGCGGCGGCGGAATCCTATGGGGTGCAGCCCGGGGACAACTTTACCTTCCGGGATCTGATTACCACAGAGGAGCATACCATTCAGATTGCCGGGATCCTGGACGATAACATCAATTCGGCAGTGTATACCAGTACTGCCAATGCAGATGAAATCATGGGCTATGATGCAGCGGACCGGAATACCATCGTCAGCAACGATAAACTGGAGCTGGACGCAGATATGGTTCTGTCTGAGACTTCCAGAGAGGATTACCGGGAAAGCGTGAAATCCGCTGTACAGGTGTACTATAAGATGTGCTATATCGTGCTGTTTGTCGGCTTTATGCTTGGGGTGCTGTCCATGTATCTGATTTCCGGCATGATCGTAGAGGAAAACACCGTGAATATCTCCATGCTGAAAATTCTGGGCTACCGGAAGCGGGAGATCCGCAATCTGGTGCTGACCGGGAACCATCTGCTGCTTTGCATCGGTTTTGTGGTAGGCATCCCACTGGCACTGGCGGTGGGCGGCTCGGTGTGCGCATCCTCTGCGGAAACAACCGGCATGCTGATATCCCTGTATGTGAAGCCAGTCAGCTATCTGATCACTTTGCTGATCGTGCTGGCGTCCTACCTGCTGTCTTTGGTACTGGCAGGCAGAAAGGTGGAGCGTATTGAAATGACGGAAAGCCTGAAACGGAATAATGAATAGCACCTTGGGCGGCAGTTTGCTGATTTCCCTGGAGGGGCATGCTGCAACGCCGGATCCGGCACTGCTGAAGCTGCTGCCTGCTGATCGGTTGGAACGTCTGCGCCGGTATGTGCAGACAGCGGATCGGCTTCGGTGCTATGCCGCCGGACTGGGAGCTATGTATCTGGCAGCCCGGTTGGCGGATTGCTCCCTCCGGCAGGTACAGCTGCATACCCCTCAATGGCAGCCGCCCTATGCCCTGTGCCGGGGGAAACGGCTCTGCATGAGCATCTCCCATGCCGGAGACTACGTGCTGTGTATGGGGGATTCTGCTCCCTGCGGCTGTGATGTGGAACAGATCCGGGATGTGCCGGAGTATATGGAGCTGGCACAGCGGTATTACAGCCCGGCGGAGTACGAAGCACTGCTGCGCATTCCGGAGGGATCGGCAAGACGGCAGGCATTCTTTACCCTTTGGACGGGAAAGGAGGCTTATGTGAAATGGCTGGGGATCGGCTTGTCCAGACCCCTGTCCACCTTTACGGTGTTCGTACAGGGCTCAGCGCTTTTGGCGGAGGATTCGGCAGGTGTAGACGGCTGTCCTGCCGGCAGCACGATTACTGTTCCGGGCTATTGTATTTCCCGGTTTGGCGTGCATGCAAATGCCCCCTTGGACAGGATATCCTGCCGGGAACTGGAGGATCGGCTCCGGGCAGAAGGAAATGAGGATGAACATGAATACAACCTATACGGATCAGATCTATGAACCGGGCACGCTGCCGCCCCTGGGATGCATTCCAAGGCGCATGCATGCCTGGACCATCCGGCAGGATCGGCTGGGGGATCCCCTGACCGCATTCCGGGATGAGATCGTAGAACTGCCCGCTTTGAAGCCCCATGAGGTGCTGGTTGCCAATGTGTCCGTGGGCATCAACTACAACGGCATCTGGGCAGCCAGGGGTGCGCCGAAGAATGTGCTGGACGCCAACGGCACTTACGGAGATGACAGACAGTCCTTCCACATCTGCGGCTCGGAAGCGTCCGGCATCGTATATGCTACAGGGGAAGCCGTGTCCAATGTCCGGGTGGGAGATCCGGTAATCCTGTCCGCTTCCAAGTACGATCCGGACTGTCCCTGGATCCGTTCCGGCGGTTTGCCGGAGTACAGTCCGACCTATCATATGTGGGGGTACGAGGGGAATTGGGGTGCTTTTGCGCAGTTTTCCAAGGTCAGCGACTATCAGTGCGTGCTAAAGCCGTCTGAACTGGACTGGGATGAGGCGGCGGTATGCTGCGCCACCGGCACTACTGTCAACCGGATGCTCTGTCACTGGGACGGAAATCGGATCCGGGAAGGGGATGTGGTGCTGATCTGGGGCGGTGCAGGGGGACTTGGCACCAGTGCCATTCAGCAGACCAGAGCCTACGGGGGTATCCCCATTGCGGTGGTGTCCGGCACAGAGCGTGGTGCATACTGCAAATCCATGGGAGCTGTCGGATACATTGACCGAACCCGGTTTACCCACTGGGGCAGCATCGCCGGGCTGGACGAAGCAGGTATGCGCCGATGGAGCATGCAGGCAGCCCGGTTTCGCAATGAGATCTATGAGATCGCCGGAGGCAGGATCAACCCTGCCATAGTGCTGGAGCATCCGGGGGGAGACACCCTTGCTACATCTTTGTTTGTCTGCGCCCCGGGAGGCATGGTGGTGCTGTGCGGTGCCACCACCGGGTATCTGGCAACGGTGGATCTTCGACACCTGTGGATCTATCAGAAGCGGATTCAGGGGAGTCATGCGGGCTCTCCGGAAAATCTGAAGGAATATCTTCGTCTGCGGCAGACGTATGACTTTGCTTCATCCGTATGCCGGGTATATCCCTGGGATCAACTGCCGAATGCCCACAAGGACATGGAGCAGGGGACAAATCTGATGGGAAAATTTGCAGTGCGCATCCTGCCGGACAGCTGGCTGGAGGAAAGGAACTGTTTATGAACCGTGTGGCAATCACAGGGCTGGCACCAATAACAGCAATGGGTACCGGCAAGGCATTTTTTGAGCATCTGCTGAAAAAGGAGGCGGTGATCCGGCGGATTCCACCAGAGTATACGGGCGCCCCTCTTTCCACCGGGTGGTATGTGCCCTTTCCGGAGGTGGACTACAAGCCCTTTGGCAGGGACTTTCTTCGCATGTCCGCTATGGCATCCCGGAATGCCTGCACAGGGGCTGCGGCAGCCCTGTTGGCACTGAAGGATGCAGGACTGGAGCAGCCGGATCCGGACACAGCCGTCTTTTTCGGGGTGGGTGCGCCCCATTCCCAGGAGGTGGTGAAGGGCTATCGTTCCGTTACGGAGCATAAACCCATGCATCCCTGCACAAACCCCATGATCATGACCAATTCGGTGCCTGCGTGGATTTCCATCCTGCTGGGCATTCACGGGGTCAGTCAGGTGGTATCCACCGCTTGCGCCTCTGGTACCAGCGCCATCGGGGAGGCATATCTGTACATCCGTTCCGGCAGGGGCAGCATGGCAATTTGCGGCGGAGCGGACGATCTGGCATGCGACGAGGGCATGATGCTCCGTTCCTTTGACGTGCTGGGGGCTTTGACAAAGGCAGAGGACGGGATTCCCCGTGCCTTTTCTCAGGAACGCAGCGGTTTTCTCTTTTCGGAGGGTGCTGCCTGCGCCCTGATCCTGGAGGAATATGAATCCGCCCGGAAGCGGGGTGCCAGGATCTATGCGGAGATCACCGGGTATGCAGCCACCTGTGATGCATATCACATTGTACAGATGCCGCCTGTCCCCACACAGATCATCCGGATGCTGGAGCGGCTGACGGTGGGGGAGCAGATTGACTATTACAATGCCCATGGCACCGGAACGCCGGTGAACGACCGGACGGAGCAGCTGGCGTTGACGGAGACATTCGGCGAGAGAGCGGCATCCATACCCGTTACCTCTGTGAAGGGGATACTGGGACATACCATCGGGGCGTCCGGTGCCATTGAGGCGGCGGTTTGTGCATATTCCCTGCACAATCAGGTGATACACGGCAATCTGCTGGGTACGCCCCTGCCCGGTCTGTGCCTGCCGGAGGAAAGTCGTGAGGTATCCATCCGCACTGCCATTTCTGCATCCTTTGGATTCGGCGGGCACAATGCGGCTTTGAAATTCAGACGGGAGGAACCTGCATGATTACAGAAACCCAGCATACACCCATTCCGGAGCTGGAGGGCTTTGCGTCTATGCTCCGCTTCATTACCCGGCAGTATGGGGCACAGCCTGCTTTTTGCCATGATGCGCCCCAGATGCGCCGATGCAGCTATGCAGCCTTTGCAGACATGGTGTATGCCCTGTCGGATACGCTTTCCGGGCAGAGCGGCAGAAAGATCCTGTTTGCAGGGCAAAATTCCCTGTCGTTTATTGTGACCTTTTTCGCTGTGGTATGCAGCGGCAACACAGCAGTGCCGGTCAACAAGGATATTGGTGAGGCGGAGCTGCGGCAGATTCTGCAAAACTGTCAGCCGGATATGCTGATCCTGCTGGAAGGTGCTTCGGATGCGCTGCACAAGCTGTATGGAACATTTGCGCCGGAGGCAAGACTGTCTGCGGAGGAGATCCGCCGGATTCTGCAAACTCCCCGGACAGAAGCCGATGTTCCCGAACCGGATGCATCCCCGGCAGTGGAAACCCCGGATTGCATTGTATATACCTCCGGCTCCAACGGGGTGCCCAAAGGGGTAATGCTGACCCAGTCGGCGCTGATGGCGGACGCAGTGTCCTTCACCCGTGCAGTGTATCCGGCGCCCACCTCCCTGCTTTGTCTGCCTTTGCATCATATGTTCGGCTGGACCACCTCTGTGCTGGGTCCCTTGCTGTGCGGTGCGGAGATCTATATCAACGGGGACAGCATGCTGCTGTCACGGGATATGCAGCTGTTTTCTCCGGTACACATACAGGCAGTGCCGGCAGTTCTGGAATTTTTCTATCGGCAGATCCGCCGGCAGATCCGGAACGATCCGAATCCGGCGTACCGGCAGGCTGTAGAAGGGGAGGAAATCCTGGAGCAGTCTGTGGAGGAACGGCGGATCTATTTTGCAAAATTCCGTGCCATGCTGGGAGAGCAGCTGCGGTATGTGATATCCGGCGGCGCAGCCCTGAGCAGGGAGATCACGGAGTTTTTCTGGAAGCTGGGTGTTACCATCCTGTGCGGCTACGGCATGACCGAGTGCGCACCGGTCATCTCCCTGAACACCATAGCCTGCAATGTGTTCGGGAGTATCGGCCCCGTCATTGACTGCAACCAGGTGCGGATTGCTGCCCCGGATGCAGAGGGCATTGGAGAGATCCGGGTCAAGGGCAGGAACATGATGCTGGGATATTATAACCGAGAAGAAGAAACAGCGGCAGCCTTTGATGCGGCAGGATGGCTGAAAACCGGAGATAAGGGATATCTGGATGAGAACCGATGCCTGTTCATTACCGGGCGAATCAAGAATCTGATCATTCGCTCCTCCGGCGAGAACGTTTCTCCGGAGGAACTGGAGCTTGCTCTTTCCGTTCTGCCAGGAGTGACAGAGGTACTGGTATATGAACAGGCGGGGCTGATCCTGGCGGAGGTTTACGGGGAATCGGGCATGCAGGAAACCATCCGGGCAGGGGTGGACAGGGTCAACGGCGCGCTGCCCATGTACAAGCGGATCGACCGGGTGCTGTTCCGGGATACCCCCTTTCCGAAAACGCCCACCAATAAAATCAAACGAAACTGAGGTGCATTGTATTGGATGAAAAACTGACGGAGCTGCTGCGCTCCATGTCCCGGTACGAGGATGCTGAGGTCACGCCGGACGCATCCTTCGGGGCGGATCTCGGAATGAATTCCTTTGATTTTTTGCAGCTGCTTTACGCTGTGGAAATGACCTTTGCCAAGCATATCTGCCTGGAGGATGCCAGAAATATGACTACAGTCAGGGATCTGATGTCTGCCATCAGTGCCTGAGAAACAGGAGGAACCTATGACACTGGATGAACTGAAGGAACTGTTACAAAAAAACAAGGTGCAGCTGGAGGGAGAACTGGATCCGGATACGGTGATCGGTACCCTGGGGATGGACTCCTTTGATGTGATGATGCTGACCTTTGACCTGGAGAGTGCTGCCGGGCATGAACTGAAGCTGACCCTCAGCGACAGGGTGGGGGATATTCTCCGGGCTGTGAACGATGGAAACTGAGCGGTACCGGCTGGCACTGTTCAGCGGATCGGACGAGACGCATCTGCGACAGCAGATTGCCGCCGCCGGTTATCAGGATGGGGATCGGCTTACTGTTGATTTCCGTGCCCCCTGCCGTACCTATTTGGTATATCGGGGGCAGGAGGACTGGTGCAGTCAGACGGATCCGACTGCCCGGCTGCCTGTGCGCCGGGTGGGGAAGCCGGGCAAGACCCTGTTTCTGTTTCCCGGAAACGGAATCCATCAGAAAAATATGCTTGCCACCCTGAGGCAGGTCAGTCCCTATTTTGAACAGACTCTGGGAGAGCTTGCCGCTTTGGCAAAACCGTATACGCCGGTGGAGTTGCTGGACGAAACGCAGGAGAACCCTCTTGTGAATCAGCTGCGTGTGTATGCATCCGAGCTGGCGATTGCAGGCTTCTGGACAAGGCTGGGCTGTCCGCCGGATGCAGTAATCGGTCACAGCATGGGAGAGTATGCAGCCGCAGTCTGTGCCGGATATCTGTCTCCGGCAGATGGCTTTTTCCTGCTGGCAAAGCGAGACGGACTGATGCAGGAGACGGTGCCCCATGCACTGGCAGCGGCGGAAACCACCCCTGACCGGATCCTGCAGCTGGGACAGAATGGGGGTATCCCCCTGGAGATTGCCGGATACAATGCGCCAGAGGTGGTCACGGTCTGCTGCCCCGGCAGTCAGCTGCATCAGCTGAACCAGCTGTGCAAGGAGGCAGGGATCCGGCTGAGCATCATCAATCCCGATCACGGGGGACATTACAGCGGACTGGAACAGGGAGCAGCCCGGCTTGCTGCGCTGACGGCGCAGGTTCCATTTCACAAGCCCCTTCGGCGGATGCTTTCAACGGTCTGTCCGGATGGAAGCTGTACACCGGCGGAGCCTGCATACTGGGGGGCACATATGTGCCGGCCGGTGCAGTTTCAGCAGGCGCTGGATATGGTGCAGAAGGAAACACTGGGCAGAGTCATCGACCTGGGGGTATCGCCGGTGCTGCTGAGCATGGCGATGAAAAACCTTGGGAATCTCCGTTGCGCCTGGATTCCCACTGTCCGGGCAGGAAGAAATTACAGACGGTACATTCTGGATGCAGTGGGAACAGCATTTCTTTCCGGTGTCTGCATCCCACCGGACGCATTGGATTCGGGCGGCAGCCTAACTATGAAAGGATGATATAATGGAAGGACAGCAGAAGTATTACGTGGATGAAAACGGACAGTGGGAGTTCCCCCTGGGACTGCGGCAGCTTGCCATGGTTCAGATGGATCTGAACGGCAGAAACAAGTACGGTCAGGACAGCGGCGTGGGCAATGTAGGAAACGGCCTGCGGATGCGGTTCCCCATTGACCGGCAGCGACTGGAGCAGAGTATCCAGCGGGTGGTGGATGAGAACGATGCCCTGCGGCTGATCCTGGTGCAGAAGGGGGATACCTATACGCAGCGTGTGCTGGCCCATTACCAGTTCCAGTTGCAGGTATATGAGGCACAGGGGGACACGGAGCAGGAACGGCTGCAATCAGCGGTTGCCATTGCCTCCAAACAGGTAAATACCGTGATCGACTGGTTTAACCAGCCCAGCTTCCGGATCTTCCTGGTGCAGCTGGCGGAGAACGACTACCTGTTTGTGTGGCTTGCCCATCATTGGATCGGGGACGGCAGTACCACCGGTCTGATCATGGATCAGGTATTCCGGTATTATGAGCATCCGGATGCGCCAAAGCCGGAAACGGATACATACCTGCATTTTCTGCGGGATGAGACAGCGTTCTTTCAGTCTGATAAGGGCAAAAAGCAGCTGGCATACTGGAAGCAGGAAGTGGAAGGGTATCAGATGTTGGATATTACGAAGGCGGCAGTGGGAGCGCCTGCGTCCGGCTACGATCATATGTATCAGATTGACCGGAGCGGTGTGGAGCAGCTTGCCCAGCGGTATCATACCAGCATGTTCAACGTGATCCTGCTGGCGTATCATCTGGGCGTGGCGTATCTGCTGGATAATCCGGATACCATCATCGGCGTCACCAGTGCAAACCGTACCAGCAAGCGGTATTTCCGCACCATGGGCTACATTGCCCACTCGTTGCAGCATCGTATGCGCATCCGGGAGGAAGACAAGCTGGCGGATCTGCTGGAGGCATCCAAGGACACCTTCTCCAAGAATATGGCGAATCTGGCGGCGGGGCATTATTACGACCGGACGCAGTTCTGTCTCACCTATCAGAATTTTGTAGCAGGAGCGGAAACCTCGGAAAAGCAGCTGGAAAAGGTGCCGATTCCCACCAAGCGCTCGGTGGAGCAGTTCTTCCTGCTGGTGTTCGAGGGTGCGGATAAGCTGGCACTGGCGATGGTCGGCAACGGTCTGATCTATACAGAGCATTTCCTGGAGTCCCTTAAGGGATATATGGAAAGCGTGGTTGCCCTGCTTTCCCAGCAGCCGGATGCTACATTGGCGCAGCTGCGGGCATATTACGAAAAGAATCAGTAAGGCAATGCTGTGCAGTATTGCCCTAAGTGAGAAGCGGTGATCCCAAGAGGATGACCGCTTTTTTATGCAGGATGTCGTTAGCACGTTTTTTATATAAATTCAGCACGATTCTTCCTTGACGGAATCAATGGAACAGGGTAAAATGAAAGAATAGTGTACAAATTTTGAATAAATATGTGCATTCCTTTTATGCTGAATGATCAGAGACAAATACGAGGGGAGAATTGTATGTCACACAAAAAGATCGGTTCCGTATGCGCCGCAGCCATGCTCCTGAGTACCGTCGGAAGCATGCCGGGGCAAATGGCTTTTGCAGCAGATCCAGACAGCTATTTCTTTCACAGCACCTTTGAATCCGGCACGGACAACTGGAGCGGCAGAGGTGCAGCCAAAGTGGAGCATGCGGCAAAGGATGCCTATGCAGGCAGCGGTGCGTTGTATGTGTCCGGCAGAACCGCCGCATGGAACGGGGCAACCCTGCCCCTGGGAGACGCCTTCACAGCCGGAAACACCTACAGCTTTTCTGCCAATGTGAAGTATACCGGCGGCGGCAAGACGGATACCTTTTATATGAAGATTCAGTATCAGAATACGGAAGGGGAAACAGGATATGTCTCCATTGCAGAGGCGGTGGTGCCCAAGGGGGACTGGATCCAGCTTTCCAATACCAGCTTTCAGCTGCCAGCGGGGGCAACTGCTATGCAGCTGTACATTGAAACTGCCGATAGCCTGAACAGCTTTTATGTGGACGAGGCAGCAGCCGCTCCGGAAGGCACGGTGATCCCTGGCGCAGGCGCAGCAAGAGCCGTGATCCGGGGGGATATCAACGGGGACAGTACCATTGACGGAGTGGATATGCTCCTTGCCCGGCGGGGCATGACAGCTGGCGGATTTACGGAAACCTGTGCCGGCAAGGCGGCGGATGTGGATCAGAACGGGAGCTTTGAGATGAGCGATCTGGTGCTGCTGCAAAAATACCTGCTGGGCACCATTCAGGCTTTCCCGGAGCCGGAGATCCCGGACAACGAGTGGGACGATTACCAGGAAACCGCTTCGCCGGAGATGTTGAAATTCTATGGGGATTCCATCTATCAGATGGGCAACACCAGCCGGATCCGGGAGAAGATTGCCAAGGCGCAAAGCGGGGAACAGGTGAAGCTGGCTTATATCGGCGGTTCCATCACCGAAGGAGGCAGAACGGATACCTGCTACGCAGCCCGTTCCTACCGGTATTTTGCAGACACCTTCGGCACCGGCAGTAATGTTTCCTTCAACAATGCAGGCATGTCCGGCACCTCCTCTCTGGTGGGATTGCTCCGGGCGCAGAACGATATTCTCAACGATCAACCGGATGTGATATTCATTGAATTTTCCGTCAATGACCACCCGGATCAAAGCTATAAAAAGAGCTTTGAGGGTCTGGTGCGGCGCTGCCTGTCCCAGGAGAATGAACCGGCGGTGATTATCATCATCAATCGGTCAAAGGGCGGCTATTCCATGCAGGAACAGATGGGGGCAGTGGGCAAAAACTATGATGTGCCCGTTATCAGCATGGACAACGCACTGACCAATGCTTTCAACAGCGGCACGTTGACAACCGATGATTACTACACCGATGAGTACCATCCTCACGCCGAGGGGGCAAAGCTGATTTCTGACTGCATCGGCTATTTCTACCGGCAGGCGCTGAAAACCGAAAACTGGAGCGAGCCATATGTGCTGCCGGATACTACCGTCTACGGCACGGAGTATACCACCGCCACCATTGTGCCTCTGGATCAGCTCAACAGCTTCAACAGCGGCTCCTTCCAGAAGGGAAATGGCTACGGCACGCTGCCTTATGGGCTTACCTTTGCAAAGAACAGTGCCAATACCCCCATGACCTTCTCGACCCAGGGCAAGGGCATTTTCCTGGTGTACAAGGCAAATTCCAGCGGCATGGGCACCGTTCAGATCAACGTCAACGGCAAGCAGTCCACCATCAGCGGCAATAAGCAGTATACCTGGGGCGGTCCGGATGCGGATCTGGCATACATCCAGGATACCACCGGAACATTGAATGTGTCCATCAGCATGCAGAACGCTTCCTCCGATTTCACCATCTGGGGCATCGGCGTGATTCAGTAAATACGCAAAAAAGCAGTCCATCCGGACTGCTTTTTTATCATCAGACTGCCTTACTCGTATTCCACCACGTCCGCCCATTTCAGCAGAAAGTCCCGTTCCTCCGGCTTGCCCTTCACGGACTGGGAAGCGGCAACGATGGGGAGCCATTTCTGCACATACTGCTTGGCAGTATTGCTGCGCAGGCAGTACAACCGCAGGTACTGCTCCGCAAGCTGCTCCTGTCCCTTGAGCATGAACAGCAGGTAAGTTCTGGCAGCGTCCGCACTGGCGTTGCCCTGCGTGGCATGCGCCCAGTCGATCACATAGGGCTTGCCTGCCGGGGTGATGATGATATTGCTGGGGTTAAAATCCCCGTGACACACCTTGTTGTGCTTGGGCATGCCCTCCAGCCGCGTGTGCAGCTCATACCGTGTGGTGGCATCCAGGGAGGTTTCCGAGATCTTCCGGTTCATCTTATCCTTCAGCTTGGTCAGCAGGGGCGCACGTTGTTCGTGAATGTGGAGCTGGATCCCTACGAACTGCTCCAGCAGCTCGTTCATCCGTTCCGGCTCCTCCTGCATGATCTGGCTCATGGTCTTTCCCTCAATGAAATCCGACACGATCGCCCACTTGCCGTCCAGCTTTGTGACTTCCAGGATCCGGGGGATATCCAGGTCGGTTTCCTCCACTCTTGCCTGGTTCAGCGCTTCGTTCAGCACATCCGCCTTGGAGTAATCCTCGTTGAATACCTTAATGGCTTTGTCCCCGTCCCGGTATACGGTTTTGATATTGCGCACTGCAACCACATTGTTTAGATTCATACGTCCTGTCCTCCCTTATTTTCCGTAATATGCGTTCAGATACATCTGCTTGATCTCGGACATCAGCGGGTACCGGGGATTTGCACCGGTGCACTGGTCATCAAAAGCCTGTTCGGTCATGGCATCCAGGCTTTCCAGGAACGCTGCTTCATCGATGCCGTAATCCCGGATGGTTTTCCTGATACCGATCTGTTCCTTCAACTGGTCCAGCTTTGCAATGAGTCCCTCTAGCTTTTCTGTGTCATCCTTGCCGGAAATGTGCAGGAAGTCTGCAATTTCCGCATACCGTGCCAGGGTGTGGGGATGGTCGTACTGGGGGAAGGTGCCCATTTTGGTGGGAACCTCCGCTGCATTGAACCGGAGCACCTCATCCAGCATCAGCGCATTGGCAATGCCGTGAGGCAGGTGGTGGAAGGCGCCCAGCTTATGTGCCATGCTGTGGCATACCCCCAGAAAGGCATTGGCAAATGCCATGCCTGCCATGGTTGCGGCGTTTGCCATTTTCTCACGGGCTGCCGGATCCTCTGCGCCCTTTTCATAGGCACGGGGCAGGTAGTCAAAGATGGTCTGGATCGCCTTCAGCGCCAGGCCGTCCGTGTAATCCGTTGCCATGACGGAAGCGTATGCTTCCAGTGCATGGGACATAGCGTCAATGCCGGAGGCGGAGGTAAGACCCTTGGGCGCATGCATCATCAGATCCGCATCCACAATGGCCATGTTGGGCATTAGCTCATAATCCGCCAGGGGATACTTGGTGCCGGTGGCTTCGTCAGTAATCACCGCAAAGGGTGTCACCTCAGAGCCGGTACCGGCGGAGGTGGGGATGGCAATAAAGGATGCCTTTTCTCCCATGTGGGGGAAGGTGTAGATCCGCTTGCGGATGTCGGAGAACCGCATTGCCATATCCAGAAAATCAGCGTCCGGATGCTCGTACAGCACCCACATGATCTTTGCCGCATCCATGGCGGAGCCGCCTCCCACTGCAATGATGCAGTCCGGCGCAAAGGCGGTCATGGCTTTGGTGCCCTCCTTTGCGCATGCAAGGGTGGGGTCCGGCGCCACGTCAAAGAAGGTGGCGTGGCGGATGCCCAGTTCGTCCAGCTTATCGGTAATGGATTTGGTGTAGCCGTTCTGATACAGGAAGGAGTCGGTAACGATGAACGCTTTTTGCTTGTGCATTACTGCGCCCAGTTCCTCCAGCGCCACCGGCAGGCAGCCCTTTTTGATATAGATCTTCTGGGGTGCACGGAACCAAAGCATGTTCTCTCTCCTTTCTGCCACGGTCTTGATGTTCAGCAGGTGCTTGATGCCCACATTTTCGGATACGGAGTTGCCGCCCCAGGAGCCGCATCCCAGGGTCAGGGAGGGAGCCAGCTTGAAGTTGTACAGATCCCCGATGCCCCCGTGGGAGGAGGGGGTGTTGATGAGAATCCGGCAGGTTTTCATGCATGCGCTGAACCGGGCGATCTTGTCCTGACCGGTGACTGTGTCCACATACAAAGAGGAGGTATGCCCATAGCCTCCGTCGGCGATCAGATGCTCCGCCTTGTCCAGAGCATCCTGGAAGTCCGCCGCCTTGTACATGGCAAGCACAGGGGACAGCTTTTCGTGGGCGAATTCCTCGCTGATGTCCACGCTTTCCACCTCGCCAATGAGGATCTTGGTATGCTCCGGCACAGCGACACCTGCCAGCTCGGCGATCCGGTATGCAGACTGTCCCACGATCTTGGCATTCAGCGCTCCGTTGATGAGAATGGTCTTGCGTACCTGTTCGGTTTCCTCCGGGCTCAGGAAGTAGCAGCCCCGCTTTTGGAATTCCTGCTTCACGGCGTCATAGATGGATTCCAGTACGATCACCGACTGCTCCGATGCACAGATCATACCGTTGTCAAAGGTCTTGGAATGGATCACGGAGTTGACCGCCAGCAGGATATCCGCCGTATCGTCAAAAATGGCGGGGGTATTGCCGGCACCCACTCCAATGGCAGGCTTGCCGCTGGAGTATGCAGCGTGTACCATACCGGGGCCGCCGGTTGCAAGGATGATGTCCGCCTCCTTCATGACCATGTTGGTCAGATCCAGACTGGGCACATCGATCCAGCCAATGATGCCCGCCGGCGCTCCGGCAGCAACAGCCGCCTCCAGTACCACCTTTGCCGCTGCAATGGTAGAATGCTTGGCACGGGGGTGGGGACTGATGATGATGCCGTTCCGGGTTTTCAATGCAAGCAGGGTCTTAAAAATAGCGGTGGATGTGGGGTTGGTGGTGGGGATCACCGCAGCGATCACCCCGATGGGCTCGGCGATTTTTTTGATGCCGTAAGCCGCATCCTCCTCCACCACGCCGCAGGTCTTGGCGTTTTTATATGCGTTGTAGATGTACTCCGCCGCATAGTGGTTCTTGATGACCTTGTCCTCTACAACACCCATGCCGGTTTCCTCTACAGCCTGCTTTGCCAGGGGGATCCGCTGCTTGCATGCGGCAAGGGCGGCTGCCCGGAAGATGGCGTCCACCTGTTGCTGGGAGTAGGTGGAAAACTGGGTCTGTGCCTTGCGGATTTCCCGGAGCTTTGCCTCCAGAGCCTCCACGCTGTCAACAATACGGTTTTCGTTCATACTGCACACTCCTTTTTCTGAGAAGGGGGTACTGGAAACGGGTGCCCGTTTCCGCTTATGGCTAGTATATCCCGCAAGTTTGTGAATATTTTAACACACAAAAGGGAACAAAAACGCAAAAGGAACGCATATTCCAATTGCGGGATCGCGGCATGCACACTTCCTTACCGCTTGCTTATAGACTATCATATTCCAAGCAAAAATGCAATGACGGAAACGTACATTTTTTCGACTTATTATGTTGATTATTGTACAAAATGCACATACCTGAGCATCAAATTCCGGATTGACAATCCGGCAGATTCGTGGTAAACTACAGATAGGAGCAGGATGCCAAGAGCATCCCGGACAAGGAGGAACTGACTATGGCAGATATGAGTAATTTTTTCGATAAGGTAAAGGAGAGTGCAGCCAATGCGGCTGCTGCAACCGGCAAGGCAGTGAAGGGTGCATCCAACAGCGCAAAGAAGATGGCAGAAACCGCAAAGCTGAAGCACGAGATTTCCGGGCTGGAGGATAAGACCGCCGGTGTGTTCCGGGAGATCGGAGAGCTGTTCTACACCAGAAGCAATGGAGAAGCGGATGAGGCATATGCGGAGCTGTTCGCAAAGGTTGCAGAGACCCGGAAGGAGATTGAGCAGAAGCAGGCAGAGCTGAGCCAGCTGGAAAACAGTGCGACCTGTCCTGCATGCGGCAAGCGGGTTAAGTCCAGTGCGGTGTTCTGCTCCTATTGCGGTGCAAAGGTCAAGCAGGAGGAACCGGCAGAAGAATCTGTTGCTGAGACACCTGACAAGAGTCATTGTCCCGCATGTGGTGCGGAAACCGTTGCAGACGCAGTATTCTGTCCGGCATGCGGCGCACGCATGACCCCGGCAGAGGATGTGGTAGATGTCCCCAAGGAGGACGTAACCGTAGAGCCTGCAAAGGAATAAACATGGAGGAGCCGTGGAAACGCCAGGCATTCCGGATCCTACAGCAAAGGCAGCTTTAGCTGCATGAATAACACCAAGTGGAACGAACTCCGCAATGCGATGCGGTTGGAAATGCCCTTTCCACCGCCCTTTAGGCAATACCGCACAAAGCCCGCCTGTCGGCTTTGCGCAGCATCTGCTGACGAATTTTCCGTCATATCACACAGAAACTCCTTGCAATACGCCAGTATTCCTGCGTCGTTTCTATGCAATCTGACGAAAAATCTGTTGGCACATCTACCACACAATCTTTGTGCGGTGTTGCCTTTACGATGAAGACCCTTTTTGAGGAGCAGCAGCTGGAGCCAATGCGGGATGACTGTGATCCGGGCGATTGGGACGATCCCTTTGAATTTGGCGCCGATCAGTTCGATGGAATCGCCATTGAGTGGATCCGGATCCATCCCAGATATCTGGAGCATCGGGGTCGGTTGATCCCACCGCAGGTGCAGGATGCTTCCGAACAGTTCGAAAGTCTGCTGCAAAAATACGTCATTCCCTTTGAACAGCACGGCTCAGATTATCTGATTTACGGATATCGTTGAATATACCCCCTGTCTTTCCCGTATTTTCCGGAAAGGCAGGGGGTTGTTCTGTGTCGGATTTTGCCGCTGTGCATATATTGTAATGTGCATGGATGCACAGAAAGGAGTGTACAGCGATGCAGGAGTATGAACGCAGAGGGCTGTACGGGCGCAGCCAGATGCCCATGGGGGGACGGTTCCCGGAGGAAACACCCCTTGCCATGGCATATGTGCCGATGCAGACATGGGAAGAGCCCTACGATATGGAAGAAGGATTTTGCCGGGGAACCATTTTCCCCAGCCTGTATTATCCGTTCCTTGCAGCAGGAGGGGAGGCAGACAATGGACGAAAGGGTTAAACTGTTGCGGCAGGTACAGCAGTGTGATTTCACGCTGTATGACCTGCAACTGTATCTGGATACGCATCCGGCGTGCCGTCGGGCTATGGAACAGTATGAGAAGCATCTCCGCCACCGCCGGGAGCTGGAGGAGGAGTATGTACGCAGGTTCGGGCCGCTTCGTGCGGAGCAGGCAGCCGGTTCGGAGCCATGGAGCTGGGTTGAGAATCCCTGGCCCTGGGAAGGGGGGCAGTGCTGATGTTTGCTTATGAAAAGAAGCTGCAGTATCCGGTCAACATCAAGCAGCCCAATCCAAAGCTGGCGAAAGCTATCATTACCCAGTTGGGCGGGCCAGACGGTGAGCTTGGTGCGGCCCTGCGGTATCTGAGCCAGCGCTATGCCATGCCCTATGGAGAGGTCAGCGGCATTCTGACGGATATCGGCACCGAAGAACTCGGTCATGTAGAAATGATTTCCACAATTGTATACCAACTGACACGGAATCTGACACCGGAGGAGATCAAGCGTTCCGGCTTTGACACCTATTTTGTGGATCACACCACGGGCATTTACCCCATTGCTGCTTCCGGTCAGCCCTTCACCGCAAGCTTCTTCCAGTCTGCCGGAGATGTGATCACGGATCTGACAGAGGATCTGGCAGCCGAGCAGAAGGCACGCACCACCTATGACAACATCCTTCGGCTGGCGGATGACTACGATGTGCGGGATGCCATTCGCTTCTTGCGCCAGCGGGAGCTTGTGCATTTCCAGCGATTCGGGGAAGCGTTCCGCACAGAGAAACTTTTCTGTCAAAAACAGAACGTCCCCGCATGACGGCTTGCACCATACAGGGACGGTTTCCTATTTGCTCGGCTTGAGTTTCTTCAAGAACGGCTTCACCAGTCCGGCGTACAGGAAAGAATCGGATTTTTTCAGATAGATCAACACCAGGGCGGCGTAGACAATGGCTCCCGTCAGTACCTGGATGCAAAGGGTGACCCAGCTGCACTTCAGCATATGCCCTACCAGCTTGACACACACCAGCATCACTGCACCGGCGGCAAAGGGGATTGCAGAGCGCTTCAGATACTGGAACACAGGCAGCTCTGCCTTGACGTAATGGGACTGAACCACGCTCACCACAAAGTAGGAAATACTGGTGGTCAGTGCCGCACCGGTAGCGCCCCACAGGCGGATGAAAATCAGATTGCCCACAATGTTCACCATAGCCCCTGCCCAGACTGCGATCACGTATTCCTTGTCCTTACATTTGGGCATCAGATACTGGGTACGCAGCACATTGTTCCAGGACATGAAAATCAGAGAAATACTCATGGCTTCGATCAGCTGTCCGGTATAGGCATACTCGGCGCCGAAGAACAGCACGGCAAAGTTATTGGCGATGCCGCAGAGTCCGAAGGCAATGGCTGACGCAAAGATCAAAACAGCTTCCATGGATTTGCTAACCAGACTGACTGCGCCCTTGTTATCCTTCACATACATATTGGAGGTTTTGGACAGCATGACCAGACCGATTGCCGTAATGATGCTCAAAGGCATGCGGATGATCTTATCCGCATATTCAAAGCATCCCAGAGAGGACAACTCCCCCATGGCACCCAGCATGGTTTTACTCACCATTCTGTAGATGCTGGTGGCGATGACGGAAACAAAGAGCACGCTCATGGGCTTAAGGTGCTGAAAGATCTCGGAGCAGCTTGCCCTTACGAATTTCACGTATTTTCTGAGGAAGATCCACACAAAGGATTGGCTGATAAAGGTGCCCAGCGCCATGATGGTAATGTAAACGATCAGATCCCCCTTGTCCTTGACGAACAGGAAGATGGAGGCGATGGTCAGGAGCTTGATGACCAGATTCCGTGTGACCGTGATCTTGAATTCTTCGATGCCGAAGAAGAACCAGTTGATATTCAGCAGTTCTGCCAGAATATACAGAGCCTGGATCAGGGCGTAAACCCGGTATGCCCCACTGAAGCACAGGGCATAGATCATATACACCACCAGACACAATCCGGCAACGCAGATGTGGCAGTAGAACAAGCTGGAAAAGGCTTTGTTCAGAGCGTTCTGGTCGTTGCGGACTCTGGAGATGGTTCTGGTACCGTAGGTTTCAATGCCCAGCAGTGCAGCCAGCATGAAATAATTGACGGTGGTGTAGGTGTAGGAATAGATGCCGGTGTTTTCCGTGCCCAGCACTCTTGAGATATAGGGGGCAGTCACAAAGGGCAGCACAAGGGTCAGCATCTGATAAAGGGTCTGATAGATCAAATTGCGTTTCGTTTTTCCCATTACGTTTCTCCGAACACTTTCTTATATTTCATTTTGCCAGCCAGCAGGGGTAGGTAGGTGTTGATGAATGGCATCACGCACAGGCTGACGCCGATGGCAGTAATCAGAATCACTGCTGCCGCTGCTGCATGGGGGATGGCAATCCCGGTGAGGACATTTTGCAGTGTTTTGATCACAAACTTATGCACTGCAAAAATGACCATTGTACTCTGACCGATCAGCTGGAAGCTGCGGACAAAGAACCGGTTCCGGATCCGTGCCAGCAGAAAGCTCAGTGCGAATACAAAAGCGGTTCCGCCTGCTGCACTGGCCAGATAGAGCAGATAATTGCCGTATCTGGCTTCCGCCATCATCACATATCCGCCCGGCATGGAGGTGTTGCAGAACGCAGTCAGAGACAGTGCAAGGCCTGCTGCTGCGATCAGCACCAGTACAAGGGGGTGGGTCTGCTTGCCGGTGCCCGGATTGATCCGGTCTTTGAGCAGATACATGGTCAGATAGCCCAGTCCGATCCAGGCGGCAGCCTGCAGGGCAACATCCGCTCCGAAGGGCCAGCCCTTGGAGAAGTGGGGGAGGAAGGGACATACTGCCAGGATCCCTGCCACCACAGTAGTCAGAAAGATCAGCCGTCCCTTGGGGCTTTTGATCTGCTCCGCAGCCCACAGGATCAGTGCAAACAGCAGATCTCCCGCAAACAGACAGGGGAGAAACCACAGGGAGGTCAGACTGTCCGCCAGGGACAGGGATTCATGGGAACCGTAGCAGAGCTTTACAATGTTTTTAGCGGTCAGCGGAGAATAGATCATGCCCCAAATCAAGTAGGGTGCCAGAATGGACACGATCCGGTTCAGAATGAAATCCTTCCAGTCAGAAAGCTTGTGGATCTTTGACCGGCACACCACGCCATGGGAAAAGAAAAAGACATTTGCCGCAAAGCAGATAGTCCAGATTTTTGCTGACCCGTTGTATGCGTTAATGTGGGAGAAAACCACCAGTATGATGGCCATGGCTTTCAGAAAGTCTATAGCAAGGATTCTGCCCTTTGGCGGATTCACAAGAGGCTGCGTATTCATGATTACAGTTCAAACCTTTCGATTATACGTTTGCAGAAGTCACCGCCGTACTTGTTGGTATGGGTCCGGACTTCCGCTCTTTGGGCTTTGTAGGGATCCGGGGCGCCCTCTGCCACATCGCCCACGAACCGGATCAATTCCTCCAGTGTATAAATGTGGGCACCCGGCATATACGCAAGGGGATCCTCAAAGACAAAACCTCTTGTTTGTTTGTAGCTTTCATAGTCATCCAATGTAAAGCCGATGGGCTTGTCAATCAGAAGATAGTCAATGGCAACGGAGGAGTAATCCGAGATCAGAGCGTCCGTGCAGGGCAGAAATTCGTACATCTGGATCTGATGATCCGAAAACGTCTGATTGTCAATGAAGCGGATATTGGTGAGGGCAGCATTGTCGATGCCGAAATCCTGTTGATACTGATGTTTCTTGACCAGAATCACCAGATTCTTTTCCCGGCATGCCTGATCCAGCTTCAGCAGATCCTCCGCCGACTGCAATACCGGCAGGGGAAAGCTGTAGGCGATATGCTCCTCCGGGTATTTGTTCTTTCCGGTTTTCCGGAAGGTGGGCATCCAGATGATCAGCCGGGTGTCCGCATTGACCCTGAAGCTGTTGACAAAGGCGTCCGTGTTGGGATTGTGCTTCCGGAACAGGTCGTATCTGGGGTAGCCGATGGGCAAGATCCTGTCCTTGCTGCATCCGAAAAATCTGGATTTTGTTTCGATGAATACGTCCCCGGGCACCAGCACATAGTCAAAGGCATCGTTCCAGGGCATATGCTGGGTATCCTTAAAGCCGCAGCCGTGCCACAGATTCAGAATGATCTGTCCGGATCCGCTTTTCCGGATCCGTTTCTGGCGGATGTGAGTGCCGATATAGTAGTGAGCCTGCATCAGCGCTTTCAGAGTTTCCCGGCGCAGGTATCTGTAGGCATCATTTTTCTGCACAAAGGTGGTATTGGGATAGTGCAGGGAAGCAAATTGCTCCGGTTCGTTTACCAGCCAGATAAATTTGTAGGATTTCGCAAAGCCATTATCCTGCATATACTCAAACAAAACCCGGCTGTTGTCGGAAAAATCCGGCTCGCTGGAGAACACGATCAGCTTTGGATCCGGCTTGGTGAAGGCATTTCCAAAGGCAGTATAGCATGTTTCACGCAGCTTATGCAGCACCTTCCGGGGCAATCCCGGCTGTTTGTATTCCATGAAATCACCATCCTAGTTTCAGTTTTTTCGGTTTCCACCCTCTGATCCGATCCAGCAGCCGGGTCAGTGCGTTGTTGGCTTCCGGCACGATCACATAAAACAGAAGGGGATTGTATGTGATGCTGACCCATGCGTTGTTGGAAATGCTGAACAGCATCACTGTTACCGCCCAGATAAACAGAACCCCCTGTTCCTTTTTGGCGGTATTCCGCAGCACGATGGTGTACAGGGTCAGCAGCAGTGCGGTGAACAGAATGCCGTAGCCGATGAGGGCGTAGACATAGCCGGAGTCGATGTAAAAATACACCTGATGTCCCTCACCGAAGGTGGCGCTTTTGATGCCCACCATCTGGATAGATTGCCCGAAGAGCTTCAGATGATACTGTTCAAAGGCGGTTCTGCCCATCAACAGACGGCTGTTCAGCATTTCATTCAGCTTCTCCAGCAGTGCATTTTTCGGGTTGTAGAAATAATGCAGAAGGATGCAGACGGCAAAGGAAACCGGAAAGCCAATGGTGGAAAAGAACCGGATGGGCCTGGAGGAAAGCCGGATCCAGTGATATTTGACGATTACAACGTATGCTGCAAGTACGAACAGAGCCAGATAAAAGCTCAGTCGGGTTGTGGTGATGCGGTAAATGCCATAATTGAAGGCAGCCAGCACCCCGATCTCAATCCAGCCGATGGCACGTCGCCGCAGATACAGCCAGGTCAGTGTCAGAAACAGTGCAAAGTAGGAAATGGAACTGTAATGACCAAAGCCGTAGGAGTGTGCATTCTCCACGCCGTTCCGGTTGTAGACAAGGTCGGTAATCAGTCCTGCCTTGCAGCAGAGGATGACAAAGAGAATAGAAAGGGTAGTGGCGATCAAAGAGGTCAGAGCGATTTTCCGGAAGCTGGAGTATCGCGCATTCAGCAGCAGCAGCATATAGACCAGCAAAAAGGTTCGCTTGGTGGTGTATGCGGCAAAGACGAAAATGCCGAACAGAAGATAAAAGCGGATCTGCTTGAGTGAATAGGTTCTGCTGATGAATACAGCCGCCAATACACCCACAGATCCGTAGTTGATCAATGTTTTGATGGATCCCAGCGTGATCAGCGAAGCATCTATGATGGTTGCCGCAGCAAACAATGCATACACGGCAAGAAAAATCAATTCCGATGTGCGGATTCTAAATGTTGTTCTGAAAACCATTGATTCAATCCTTTGCATTGAGGCAGGTAGTTATGTGAACCGGATCAGCACTTCCGCAGCAATGGCTTTGAGCTTCTGCGTCAGACTGATCTCACCGCAGCGGAAATAGCTCCGCCGGTTTTTGGAAAGGTGGGGCTTGATCCGGGCTGCTGCATGCCGATCCCGGAGCCGGAATGCCAGCTTGCCGTTCTGGATCAGCCGGGCATATGCCTTTGCCCGTGCCGGATCCTCCAGAGCCGGCCAGACAGCCGCAGCCTCCTGGGCAATTTTTTCACGGGCGGGGATTTCGGTGAGCCGGGCTTCCGTGAATTTCCGGATGTTAACGGCACTGTCGCTTCTGACCAGATAATTGTACAGGCAATCAGAAAGGAACACCACGTTTCGGTAGGGGCGCAGCATGCGCACCAGCCACTCGCAGTCCTCTCCCACCGCAAAGGCAGGATCCATTTCCGGCAGCCGGATGACGCCGTCCTGCTTCCAGTATGCAGTGGAGAATACCTTGTTCCAGATGTGCCCGGCATAACCGTTGAACAGCAGAGCCTGCCGGAGAGCTTCTTCTCCCGTACCGATGCCGGTTCTGCCTTTGAAGGTATACTGGGTCTGACCGGTGTCTGCGTGGATCCGTTTCCAGCCATAAAAACAAGCGTCCGCAGCATGCTCCTGCACAGCGGACAGTACTGTTTCATAGGCGTTTGGCTCCAAAAAATCATCGGAATCCACAAAGGTCACATAATCGCCGGTCACTTTCTGAAAGGCGGCGTTTCTGGCAGTGCATACCCCTTCGTTCTCCTTGTGGATCACCAGACAGCGGGAATCCTTCTGTGCGTATTCGTCACAAATGGCTCCGCTGTTGTCTGTGGAGCCATCGTCACAAAGAATGATTTCCAGATTGGAGTAGGACTGCCCCAGCAGGCTGTCCAGGCACTTGCGCAGATAGGGCGCAACGTTGTATACAGGAACGATGACGGAGAGTTTCGCAGTGCAGTCCAAATCATTCCCTCCCGGTGATAAACTGTGCTTTCCAGCGGTCGATGTTCTCCTGCTTCAGGACGATTTCCGTGCGGATGGTGCTGTTGAGCATGGCATCCAGCTTGTCTATTTCTTCCCGCTTGAGACACACAATGTTGTTGGTGTCGTGGAATCCGGCGGCGCGATGATCGATGGAAATGATGATGGAGCGCACTTTATGCTGCAGGGCGAAAATGCCGCCGTGCAGTCTGGTGCCGATGTAGTCAATGTCCCCCTTGTCCAACAGAGCGCCGAACACATCCAGGTTGTAGATCCGGGGGATATCCTTTGTATCCGGGAAACTGTCCAGGTACTTTTCATCCTCTGTGGTCTGGCACCAGAAATACAGAGTCTTGTAATTCTGCTGGAGGATTTTCAGCATCTCCCCGTCCTTTTTCCGATCCAGCTGATCCTTGAAGCCGCTGAGGGAAAAGGCACACTGACTTGCTTTTTCCGTCGGGATCTGACTACAGAATTCCGGCGTCAGCTTCCAGAGGGTGGGGCAGCCGGTGTTGATGGCACGGATGCCGATGGATTCCAGAAGCTCCCGGCTTTCCTCGTCTCTGACGGAATGTATATATTTTTTGCTCAGGATCCTTTTGTAGATCCACTTGCTGTATGCGGTCAGCCGCCGCCTGCCCTGTGTGGTGCCCACGCCGGCAACTATCACATTTTTATACAGGGGCCAGGTCAGCAGACCGATCTGCCATTGGCGGCGTGTATTGAAAATATCATAGGAAAGCAGGTTGGTTCCCATGATGAATTTATAGTCACATTCGTCTGCGTAGCGGCGCTTCGCCCGGAGCCGGAGATAGGTCAGAAAATTAAAGTTTTTCAGATGGGTCGCATATCTGACCACAAAGCACTGCTTCAGAAGCTCCTCCAGCTGGGTTTCCAGGCTTTCCAGAATAACAATATCTCCGATATTGGATGTGCCGATGGCGGTATCAAAAATGATCGTTTTCTTCATGTTGCTGCATGCTCCCCCTCGTTGGAATTCCAGGATGCGATCATCCGTTCATACATCTGGGGCAGGGAATAGGCTGCCTGCCAGCGGAGTGCCCGGATGGCGGAGGTGTCCAGATTCATGTGCAGCTGCGCTGCGTATCCGAATTTGCTGATGTCCTCCGGAATGCATTCTACCTGGATCCCGCTGCCGCAGTTCTGCGCCACCATCTGCGCCATTTCATAAATGGAGCAGTAGGTGTCCTCGTTGGCGATGTTGTAGGCATGACAGGACTGTCCCTCTGTCAGAATGGTCAGAATGGCTCTGACCGCATCAGAAGTGTAAAGGTAGGAGCGCTTGGTTTCTCCCTTTGTGTGCAGGATGATATTCCGGTTTTCCACTGCACACCGTGCGAATTCCGCAAACACACGGCCGTCCCGGTATGCTACCCCTGCCCCGAAGGTCTGGGTGAGCCGGGCGGTCATAATGGGAATGCCATACTGGGAAGCATAGGCGCAGCAAAGGTTTTCACAGGCGCGCTTGCTTTCCGGATAGCAGGCACGCACGTTCATGCAATCCAGGTTTGTAGGATGCTGCTCGGTGATCTTTTCGTCGGTCTGGGGCGTGCCGTATACTTCCATGCTGGAGGTGTACACAACACCGGCGCACTGCTTTTCCACTGCCAGCTTCAGAATCTGATCCGTGCCGTTGACCGCAGTCAGAAATGTGGTGACCGGCTGCTGAACGAACTGCTTGCTGTCGGTGACGCTTGCGCAGTGGATGATGTAATCGATCCGGGCTTCGATGGCAGGAATGCTGCTGATATCGCAGATCAGAAGCTCCACGCCGGTGTATCCGGAAAAGCATGTCTCTGCCTTTTCCCGGTTTCTTGCCATTGCGATCACGTGAATGCAGCCCTTTGCGCAAAGGGCTTTTACGATGAGCTTGCCGATCAGACCGGTGGATCCGGTCACCAGAACGGTTTTCCCGGTCAGCTTGCTCCAGTTGATGTTGGTGTCGCTGCAGATGTGCCGGATGTCCTCCAGTACAACAGGATTTTCCCTATTCAATCCATTACCCCCAAATCTGAGAATTCTCGCTGGCATCCAGCATAGCTTTAAAAATGTAGTAATCTGACGGTGTGGTGATTTTGATATTGTCCGGTCTGCCCTCTACCGGGTAGATCTTGGTGCCGTAGTGGAGCATCAGACTTGCAGAGTCCACAAAATCATATCTGGAGTCCGCCTGCGCCTGTAAATGTGCCTGATAGATGCTGCCGATCCGGAAGGTCTGGGGAGCCTTTGCAATCCAGCAGTCCTTGCGGTTCATGATGCTCTTGATGGTGGAGCCTTCCTTCAGGGCAATGGTTTCAATGGCGGGGGAGACCGTCACGGCACAGCCGTTTTCCTTGGCACACTGAATGTTCTGAGAAATGGTATCCCGGTCAATCACCGGTCTTACACCATCGTGAATCAGCACGAAATCATCGTCGGAAAACAGCTCGTGGGCTTTGGAAATGCCGGCAAAAATGGACATCTGTCCGGTTTCGCCGCCGGGTACGATCTCCTTTACCTTGCGGATCCCAAACTTGCTGAGCAGTTTTTTCAGGTGATCGATCCAGTCCACCAGGCAAACGATCACAATGCCGTCAATCTCATCATGCTCCTCGAACTGCTCCAGTGTGTAGATGATGATAGGCTTTCCGTGTACTTCCAGAAACTGCTTGGGGGTCACTTTGGTGTTCATTCTCTGCCCGGTGCCTCCGGCAAAAATGACGGCAACGTTCATATCCATGTTCTCCTTTTTTATAATTTGGAACGCATCAGTTCTGCCACCTTCCGGCAGGCAGAGCCGGTTTCGTAGCTGCCGGATGCCTCATGATAGGCGATCACGTCATTGACATAGTGTTCTTCGTCAAAAGCAGCAATTTTTTCAGCCAGCTCATCATTATTCTCTGTGAGAATAAAGGGCCAGCTGTGGATATCGGTGTAAAAGTCACGCTCGTTCTGATAGGAGCGCAGATCTGTTGCAAACAGGAAGCAGGGACGGTGCGTCAGGGAAAAATCCCACATGGAGGAGGAGTAATCGGTAATGAGAATGTCCGATACAAACAGCAGCTCCTGCATGTCGTTGTAGTGGGATACATCCATCACATCATGGCTTGCAGCGTCAAACGTATCCTTCAGCATGGGATGAAGCCGGTACAGAATGACCCACTCTCCGCCGAATCGGTTCTGCAGGGCGGTTTTCAGCCGGGATTCGTCCAGCTCATAGTCCGTGTACTTGATGATCTGCCGATAGGTGGGAGCATACAGCAGGATATGCTGCTCCTCCGAAAGTCCCAGCCGCTTTTTGATTTGCGCAGCCTTTTCGGGATCCTTTGTAAAAAACAGGTCATTTCTCGGCATGCCGTAATCCAGGATCTGACCCTGAAAGTGAAAAGAGCCCTGAATGGTATCTCTGGTAAAAATGGCAGAGCTGGAAATGAAGGCATCCGTTCTTGCGTTGAAATAGGAACGGCGCTTTGCGGTGAAGTAGTTGATGTTCTTGGTCTGGGTGCCAACCTTTTTGTAGGATCCGCCTCCGTGCCAGGTCTGGATGATGTACTGTTCCTTCCGGAATCGGATGTAGGAAAGGTAATCCACGTTGGTGATGATAAACCGGGAGGTACACAGTAGCTTGTAGAATTTCAGGGTGCCATGCTTTATAACAGTAACCCGTTCGTCCCGGATCCCGTCATAGGTTGCCGGGTCATCCAGACCCCATACCACCTCAAACTGATCCTTGCAGTGGGTTAGAAGGTATTCGGAAACGGCTTTGGGATTGCAGGAATACTGCGCACCCTTATAGCTTACAAATGTGACTCGGTTTTTCCGGATGGGACAGATGCTGAATAAACTGAAAAAAGCCCGGCATGCCCAGAAAATGAGCAGTTTGAAAAAATCCTTCATGATTCTATTCTCCCCAAGTGAATTATGCGTTGCGGTACTTAATGATCCTGGCGGGAACACCTGCTGCAACCGCATAGTCCGGCAGGGATTTGGTGACAACCGCCCCTGCTGCGATCACACAGCCCTGACCGATGGTAACACCGTCCAGAATGGTTGCCTTTGCGCCGATCCAGCAGTCCGGACCGATGTGCACGCCCTTTCTGGAACAGGGCTGCATCCGGATGGGTGTATCCGGGTCACTGAATATGTGGTTCTCCGCATGGATGCTGCAATAGGGACCGATGATGGTGTCGTGACCGATGAATACATCAGCTCTTGCGCCGATAAAGGTGCGGGCAGAAATCCCTACGTTATCCTCGATTACGATGCCTTCTCCCAGTTCAGTGATGACTCCGCTGCATTCCAGGATGCATTCCGGCCCGATATTTACATTGTCTCCCATGCGGATGCCCTGCTTGGAAAGGGCGTTGATGCGGCATCCCTGATGAATGGTCACGCCGCTGCCTACGCTGATTTTCCCTTTGCTTTTCAACACGCAGTGCCTGCCGCAGAAAAAGACCTTTCCCGCATTTCTGAAGAAGCATCTTTTAAAAAGCCCCCGTATCAGCATGCAGAAGCGCTCCCATACAATGCCGATCAGCTCCGTGCCCTGTATGGTTTCATCGATCAGATATTCTCTTTTTTTCAGCTTGGAAACCAGCCTGGAGAACATCCTGTTTAAAAATCCTCTTTTACTCATTTACATCTCACTGCAATTATTTAAAAATAGATCCATATACCGTCCGCAGATATAATCCCAGCTGTAAGCCTGCCGAATCCGGTCAGTGGATAGCTGATCGTATCGGTCAATCTCCTCCGGCAGCATCTGGTCAGCCTGATCAATCAGCCGAGCCAGATCACCGTCAGATTTGTTCCAGTACAGGGCGGAATCCTCCGCCACTTCCTTATTAAAGCCCACGTCCAGCAGAAGATTCAGCCGGGTGCTGCCCAGCGCCTCCAGCAGACTGGGATTCGTCCCGCCAACCTCGTGACCGTGAAAATAACCATAGGCGTTTTCCCGGATCTTCATCAGCAGCTCGGTGTTGTAAACGGTGCCAACGAATTTGATTCTGGGATCCTTGTCAAAGCCGGTTTTGCGTTTCAGATCCTCCAGGAACTTGTCGGACACATTGGTAATCAGCGCAAAATGCTTCTTGGTGTGGCTCTTCATAAGTTCCCGGATCATGGTCTCATAGTTGTTTTCGGGCACAAAACGACCTACCACCAGGTAATATTCGCCCGGTGCCAGCCCTTTGGAACGATACCAGTCCGTCAGTGCCGGATCTGCATCCGTCAGGGTGCTCTTTCTGGTTTCTGCCCCATAGGCGATGAATGTGGTCTGCGGCTTGTAGCTTTCGTAGGATGTGCGGATGTATTTTTCGATGTTCTTGCTGTCGCACACCAGCAGATCCGCATGCTTGACCATCAGCTGTTCCGAGATCTTCCAGTACTTTCTGACAGGTGCCGGCCACTTTGCCCGCATCCATTCGTGCCCGTCCGGGTTCACATATACCTTGCCGCCAAGCTGATGAATCTGCTTGACATATTTGTTGAAGAACGGACCGATGCGGCACGCCAGAACGTATACAATGGGGTTGGAAATGTGGTGCTGCTGTATGTATGCAACACAGTATTTCAGCGCATCCGTGTCATAAAAAATAGCCTGTGCGGGGCCGATGGGCTTGCGGAGCACATTGAAGCAATGGGCGTTGTGATAGGTGAATTCCCCCACCTTTTCCGCTTCGTCCACTGCGCATGCCACATGATATTTGATCTCCGGCTGATCCTGGTGATACTCTGTCAGCTTATCCACAAATGTTTCATATCCCCCGTAAGAACCGGGAATACCTTTTGAACCAACAATAAATATATTCTGCATGTTTCCTGCCACTCTTTATTTAGTTAAACTTGAACGTATCCTGAATGCCCAGCCACAGCTGATCCTTTTCGCTGAGCATCAGTCCGGTACCATCCGGCAGGGTATAGCCGCTGCCGGAGGCGGAGCCGGGATATGTGCCGGTTACGCCCCAGTCGATGCCGATAGCCGGGTCATTCCAGGCAAGCCCGCCCTCATCCCCGGGGTGATAGAAGTCGTCGCATTTATAACAGAACTCGGCGATCTCGCTGCGCACCAGGAAGCCGTGTGCAAAGCCCTTGGGAATCAGAAACTGCTTCTTGTTCTCGGCAGTCAGCTCTACGCCGAACCACTTGCCGTAGGTTGCAGAATTGCTCCGCAGGTCTACGGCAACGTCAAACACGCTGCCTCTGATGACCCGTACCAGCTTGGTCTGGGGGAACTGCTTCTGAAAGTGCAGCCCCCGCAGAACACCCTTTGTGGAGCAGGACTGGTTATCCTGTACAAAGGCAATGTCCAGTCCGGCTTCCTGCATATCGTTCTGGTTATAGGTTTCCATAAAATAGCCCCTGCTGTCCCCATGCACGGCGGGCTGGATGATGCACAGTCCCTGGATGCCGCCCACGTGCTGATCGACCTTGATCTGTCCCATTAAAAATCAATCTCCTTCAAATATCGTTGCAGTGCGTCCTGCCATGCAGGAAGAGGTTGAAACCCGTTTTCTGCCAGTTTGGATTTGTCCAGACGGCTGTTGAAGGGCCGTGCCGCTTTGGAAAGACCGTATTCCGCAGTGGTGACCGGCACCACTCTTGTGGCATAGCCAGCCTGTTTGTAGATCTCGCAGGTAAAGTCATACCAGCTGATATAGCCCCCTTCGTTGGTGGCATGGTAATAGCCGTATTTCTCCGATTCCGCCATATCCACCAGCAGCCGTGCCAGATCCAGTGTATAGGTAGGCGTACCGATCTGGTCGCTGACCACACGGACGGTGTCATGCTTTTTGCCTACGTTGAGCATGGTTTTGATAAAGTTGCTGCCGTTTTTGCCGAATACCCATGCGATCCGCACAATGAAGTATTTCTCAAGGGTATCCGCCACAGCAAGCTCGCCCTCCAGCTTGGTCTGTCCGTATACATTCAGCGGCGCATAGTCCCTGCAGTCCGGCTGCCAGGGCTGGGTGCCCTGTCCGTTGAACACATAGTCCGTTGAGATGTACATCATTTTGCAGTCCAGCTTTTTGCACACCTGTGCAATGTTCCGGGTTCCACCGGCGTTGACTGCACGAACCTTTGCAATGTTTTCCGGATCCTCTGCGGCATCCACTGCTGTCCATGCAGCACAGTGGATCACCACATCCGGCGCAGCTTCGCCGATGACCCGGCTGACGCTTTCCGGGTCAGTGATATCCATTTCTTCGATATCCACGCCCACTGCATCATGTCCTCTGTTTTTCAGCTCATTGACCACGTCAAATCCCAGCTGTCCCTTCACGCCCGTAACCAGTGCTTTCATGTTTCCTCCACGCAGGCGGTGCTGCCTGTTTGTTCTGTTGCTTTGCGCAGGGCAGTGGAGGAGATATCCGGCGTATGCGCCAGGTATACCACATCCACGCCAAACCGGCGCAGCTCCTCTTCGGTACGGATCCAGCGGGCATTGCCCTTCCAGTCGTCTCCGATGAACACAGCGTTGAAGCCCAGCGCCTGCAGCATTTCTGTTTTGTCCAGCGTATCTGCGATCACCGCCTGATCCACTGCCTTGATATTTTCCACAATGGTGCGCCGATCCTCCTGACAGATGACCGGCGTCTTGTTCTTATAACGCTCCACCAGCTGGTCGGAGTTGACCCCAACGATCAGATAATCGCACAGAGCCTTAGCCTGGTTGATCAGGTTCAGATGCCCGATATGGAACATATCATACACACCCTGTGTGTAGCCGATTTTATATGGTTTCATAAAAATCTCCCTTACTGGTCGACTCTTCCTTTTTGCCGGTAGTACTGATCGAAGTAGTTCTGGTACTCACCGGAAATAATATCCTGCCACCATTTCTTGTTGTCCAGGTACCATTGAATGGTCTGCCGGATGCCGTCTTCAAACTTTGTTTCCGGCAGCCAGCCCAGCTCACTGTGGATCTTGGTGGGATCGATGGCATAGCGCATGTCGTGTCCCGGACGATCCGTGACAAAGGTAATCAGGCTTTCCGGCTTGCCCAGCTCCTTGAGGATGGTCTTGACAACCTCCAGATTTGTCCGCTCGTTGTGGCCGCCTACGTTGTAGACCTCGCCGGCTCTGCCCTTGCGCATCACCAGGTCGATGGCCTTGCAGTGATCCTCCACATAAAGCCAGTCCCGGACGTTTTCTCCCTTGCCGTAAACCGGCAGTGCCTCGTCCGCCAGCGCCCGGCTGATCATCAGCGGGATCAGCTTTTCCGGGAAGTGGTAGGGGCCGTAGTTGTTGGAGCATCTGGTGATGGATACCGGCAGGCCAAAGGTGCGGTAATATGCCAAAACAAGCAGATCTGCTCCGGCTTTTGAGGAACTGTAGGGACTGCTTGTGTGTATCGGTGTGTCTTCTGTAAAAAACAGGTCGGGACGATCCAGCGGCAGATCGCCGTACACTTCGTCCGTAGAAACCTGGTGGTAGCGCTGAATCCCGTACTTGCGGCAGGCATCCATCAGCACCTGTGTGCCCATGATATTGGTCTGGAGGAAGATGCCGGGATTTTCAATGGAGCGGTCTACATGGGACTCTGCGGCAAAATTTACCACAATGTCCGGATGCTCCTGCTCGAACAGCTGCTCTACAGCGGCTCTGTCCGCAATGTCAGCCTTGACAAAACGGAAGTTGGGGTGCTCCATCGCCTCCTGCAGGGTGGAAAGATTACCGGCATAGGTGAGCTTGTCCAGGCAGATGATCCTGTCCTCCGGATGCTCCTTCAGCTGCAAATACACAAAATTGGAACCGATGAATCCGGCTCCTCCGGTTACGATAATGGTCATGCGTATCCTCCTAAATCAGTGCAGAGTGTCCAGATATTTTCCGTTCAGTACGTCCATCAGATATTGTCCGTACTGGTTTTTCTTGAGAATTTCATAGGCCTGGAGCACCTGTTCTCTGGTGATCCAGCCGTTCAGATATGCGATTTCCTCCAGGCAGGCGATCTTTCTGTGCTGGTGATCCTCGATGGTCTTGACAAAGTTGGAGGCCTCCACCAGGCTTTCATGGGTGCCGGTATCCAGCCAGGTGAAGCCCTGTCCCAGCAGCTCCACGCTCAGTGCGCCTTCGTTCAGATAGATCCGGTTCAGATCCGTGATCTCCAGCTCTCCCCGTGCGGAGGGCTTCAGGCTTTTTGCATATTCCACAACCCGCCGGTCGTAAAAATACAATCCGGTAACGCAGTAGTTGGACTTGGGGTGCGCCGGCTTTTCCTCGATGGAAACGGCTTTGCCATCCTTGTCAAATTCCACGATGCCGAACCGCTCCGGATCGTCTACATAATAGCCGAAAACAGTGGCGAGATTCTGCTGTTCTGCCCGTTCCACCGCCTGCCGCAGGCGTTTTTTCAGCCCGTGTCCGGCAAAAATATTGTCTCCCAGAACCATTGCGGCGCAGTCATCCCCGATAAATTCCTCTCCGAGAATGAAAGCCTGCGCCAGCCCGTCCGGCGAGGGCTGTACCTGATAGGACAGGTGAATACCGAACTGATTGCCGTCCCCCAGAAGCTCCCGGAAGCGGGGCAGGTCATGGGGGGTGGAAATGATCAGAATATCCCGGATCCCTGCATTCATCAGAACCGACATGGGGTAGAAGATCATGGGCTTGTCATATACCGGCAAAAGCTGCTTGGAGGTTACCTTTGTCAGCGGATAAAGTCTTGTGCCGGATCCTCCGGCCAGAATGATGCCTTTCATACCAGTTCTCCCTTAAATTTTAGGCGACACCGCACAGCGCCTGTGCAGCGTAACCCTTAATATGTGTGATATCGTCCGGGCGGCTGTCTGTGCGTATCAACAGCCCACTGCTGCGGAAAACAGGCAGCAGATCCGGAGCTGATGTCCCTTTCACCGGGCATCAAAATTCAGAGCATCGAAAAACTATACTGCAAATAATTATACCATGTAATCAGAAGCAGGTCAAGCATAATCCTAAATTTCTCTGCTTTTCGCCGGGATCCGGCAATATCCGGCTGTATGTGTACAGGTACCGGCGGCATAGAATGCACCGGGAGATGATGCACAGTGAAGCAAGCACAGCAGGAACATTATTTGTTTATCCGGCATCCGGATCTGCGTGGGAGACGGATTCGGCAGGCAGAGCCGGAGCATGACAGAACGGGCGCAGGGGAAACCCGGCAGCTGCGCCGGGAGCTGTACGGGATCTTTGTCCCATACTGCCGCCGGGAGAAGGATGCATGATTGCGCTGTATGCCCGGCAATCAGTGGACAAACCGGACAGCATTTCCATCAGCCAGCAGCTGGAGCTGTGCCGGTATGAGGCACGGGGGGCGCCCTGCCGGTGCTTTGCGGATCGTGGCTACAGCGGCAAGAATACGGAGCGCCCTGCCTTCGGGGAAATGATGGCGGCAGTGGCGGCAGGACAGATCCGCACAGTGATCGTTTACAAGCTGGATCGGATCAGTCGGTCGGTGCTGGATTTTGCCCGGATGATGCAGCAGTTCGAGCAGCAGGGAGTGCAGTTCATTTCCGCCACCGAGAAATTCGATACCGGTTCCCCGATGGGCAGAGCCATGCTCAATATCTGCATCGTGTTCGCCCAGCTTGAGCGGGAGACCATTCAGAAACGGGTGGCGGACGCCTATGCTGCCCGCAGTGACCGGGGGCTGTACATGGGGGGACCCGTGCCCTTTGGCTTCCGGCGGATCCCGGCGGTGCTTGGAGGTGTCCATACCTCTGTATATGTACCGGAGCCGGAGGAGGCGGCACAGCTTTCCCTGATCTATCGGCTGTATGCGGATCCGGCGGTATCGCTGGGGGAGGTGGCAGCCCGGCTCCGGGCAGAGGGCATGCAAAAGCGGGGCAGGGACTGGGAACGTGCCCGGATCCGGGAGGTGCTGCGCAATCCGGTGTATGTGCAGGCAGACAGGCAGGTGTATGCCTTTTTCGCTGCCAGGGGGGCTCAGCTGGTGAATCCCCAGTCGGATTATATCGGGGAGAATGGCTGCTACTGCTACAAAAATCGGGAGGCGTCCGGGGACGGCGGCTGTCTGCGAAACCGGCGGATCGTACTGGCGCCTCATCGGGGACTGATCCCGGCGGATCTGTGGCTTGCCTGTCAGCAAAAGAATACGGAGGCTCCGACTGTCCGGCACGGGGATGACTTCTGGCTGTCCGGACTGCTGTACTGTGGTGCATGCGGCAGCGGACTGACCGCAAAGCAGGGCAGCAGGGGCAGGTATCTGTACTGTGCCCGGCGTCTGCACAAGGGGGCATGCTCCGGCATCGGCACACTGGAGGCGGGGGCACTGGAGCAGGCAGTGGAGCAGCTAGTGCTGGATCGGCTGAATGGACTGGGGACTCTGTATGGGGAGACTTTGCCGGATTCGGCGCTGACGGGTCTGGAGCATGCGCTGACCGAAACGGAGCAGGAATTGGCGGCTCTGCTGGAGAAGCTGCCTCAGGCGGATGCGGCGCTGTTCTCCTACATCAACAGCCGTGTGACCGAACTGCACCTGCGCCGGACACAACTGGAAGGGCAGTTGGCAGAACAAACCGCAAAAGCATCCGGACAGGGTATTCTGCCGGATGCAGCGCTGTGGCACGGAATGTCACCGGCGGATCGGCGACGGGCGGCAGGAGTGCTGATCCGCCGGGTGGAGGCAGATCCGGAGCAGATCACAATATACTGGCGGCTGTAGTTTCCCTGTACGGAACGGGGAAGCGCTGCGCATCACACAGGATAAACTGAACGCAAAGAACTTCTACGCCTGCAACCCGGCATTCGACAAGGGCTGCGGCAGAAAGTAATATCCGGCGATTCGCTGAAAACAGGCAGAGTGCATTTGACATTCTGCCTGTTTTGTGATAAAATACAATAAGCAGTCTGTGCATGGGCGCAGGGAAAGAATCGTGATTAAGGACTATGGATTTTCTGGAATCAATGCAATGGCTTCACGGACAGCGGGATCGGGGCATCCGACCGGGACTGGACGCCATGCAGGCGCTGCTTGCCCGGATGGGGAATCCCCAGAAGGGGCTGCAATCCATTGTGGTGGCAGGTACCAACGGAAAAGGCTCCGTGTGCGCCATGCTGTCCGCCGTGCTGGAGGCAGCTAGCTGTTCCGCCGGGACGTATACCTCTCCGGCGGTGTTCCAATTGCTGGAACAGTATAAGCTGGGCACCTCCTGCTGTACGGCGGAGCAGTTTGCACAGGCATGCACGCTGGTGCGGCAGGGTGCGGAAGCCCTTGCCCGGGATGGGATCTACCCTACCGGCTTTGAACTGGAAACGGCTGCTTCCTTTGCATTGTTTGCACAGCAGGGCTGTGGTCTGGCTGTGCTGGAATGCGGCATGGGCGGAGACCTGGATGCCGTGAATGTGGCGGAAAACCGGCTTCTGGCGGTGATTACCCCCATCGCAGTGGATCATACCCGGTTTCTTGGGGATACGCCGGAGGAGATTGCCCGGCACAAGGCAGGCATCGTCACACCCGGCTGTCCTTTGGTGACCGCCCCCCAGACTCCGGCTGTGCTGTCTGTGCTGGAGGATGCATGCGCCGCTGTGGGCAGCCGCTGCATTCCCGTGCCGGAGGGGGCATTGACCATGCTGGAGGATACTCCAAAGGGCATGTTGCTGAAGCCTGAAGAAGGGGAGCCTTATCTGCTGGGTCTGCATGGAGCGTATCAGTGCGGCAACGCTGCGGTGGCGCTGGAAGCATGCAGACAGCTTGCAAAGGCGGGGCTGCCCATTTCCGACGGGGACATTCGCAGAGGCTTTGCAGCGGCACGGCATCCGGGCAGATTTCAACTGCTGGGAGAAGCGCCGGTATTCGTGCTGGACGGGGCGCATAACCCACATGGCATGGATGCTTTCTGCACCGGGCTGGAACAAATGTTTCCTGGCAGGGAGATTCTGGCTGTGATGGGCGTATTCCGGGACAAGGCATATGACCGGATGCTGCAGCGGCTCAGCCGCACCGCTTCCGGGCTGTATGCGGTAACGGCACCGGGTGCAAGGGGACTGGATGCCCGACAGCTTGGAGCAGCGGCGGAAGCATACTTTTCCAGAGTCCGGGTGGAGCCGGATCCCGTTCAGGGAATCCGGGAAGCCGCCCGGCATTCGGATGCAGTGATTGCAGTGTGCGGATCCCTGTCTTTTCTGGCAGAGGCTGCGGCGGAGATCAACAAAGTGAAGTGAGGAGTCTGTTTATGGACGCAGAAAAGATCAGGCAGGGGGTGCGCCTGCTGCTGGAGGGCATCGGTGAGGATCCGGAGCGGGAAGGGCTTCGGGATACGCCTGACCGGGTGGCAAGAATGTATGCAGAGCTGTTTGCCGGATATGCAGACAGTGCATCCACCCATCTTTCCACCACCTTTGCCAGCCTGGACAGCGAAATGGTTCTGGAAAAGGATATCACGTTTTATTCCACCTGTGAGCATCACCTTCTGCCGTTTTTCGGAAAGGTACACATCGCCTATATTCCGGACGGCAGGGTAGTGGGAATCAGTAAATTGGCAAGGACAGTAGAAGTATTCGCACGGCGTTTGCAGATCCAGGAGCAGATGACTGCCCAGATCGCAGACGCACTGATGGCGGAGCTTCACCCGAAAGGAGCAATGGTAGCAGTGGACGCAGAACACACATGTATGACCATGCGGGGCATCAAAAAGCCCGGCACAAGAACGCTGACGTATTGCAGTCGCGGCGCATTCGCAAAGGACCCGGAGCTGAAACGGGAATTTTTCAGCCTGGTACGATGACCGTTACCAACCGCATTGCAGCAAATGAGCTGTTCCTGCAATGCGTGGAAAAGAACAGCAAATATGAAGAAAACCGGCAATTCTGTAAGCATGGCTGGGAGCATCTGATGGACGTTGCCCGGATCGCTTACATTATAAACCTGGAGCGGGGCTACGGTCTGGAGCGTGACCTGGTGTATGCTGCCGGATTGCTGCACGACTGCGGCAGATATGTGGAGCTGGAGCAGGAAACCCCCCACGAAAAGGCGGGCGCCCGGCTGGCAAAGCGGATCCTGCGGGAGTGCGATTGCCCGGAGACCTGGATCAGCCAGATCGGTCAGGCGATCCTGGAGCATCGGAAGGGGAGAGCCACCTCAGAACTGGGAGATCTTTTGTTCGAGGCGGACAAGCGTTCCCGTCCCTGTTTCCGGTGTGAGGCTGAAGCAGAATGCAACTGGAAGTCCTCCCAGAAAAACCGGAAAATCAAGTACTAGGAGCGGCTATGAAAACCAGAATCGGAAACCGTGTTTACGGGAATCATACATATATAATGGGCATTCTGAACGTCACGCCGGATTCCTTCTCCGATGGGGGACGGTATACCGGGCTGGACGCTACCCTGTACCATGCAGAGCAGATGCTCCGGGAAGGTGCGGATATTCTGGACGTGGGGGGAGAATCCACCCGTCCCGGCTACACCCGGATTTCCGATGAGGAGGAGATCAGCCGGATCACGCCGGTGATCGAAGCCATCCGGGCACGGCTGGATATTCCCGTGTCGGCGGACACCTACAAGCCGGCGGTGGCTGCTGCCGCATTGCAGGCAGGTGCGGATATGATCAACGACATCTGGGGCTTTCAGGCAGAGCCGGGCATGGCAGAGGTTGTGGCACAGGCCGGGGCTGCCTGCTGTCTGATGCATAACCGGAAGGAGCCGGTGTACGACAGCTTCTTTGAGGATGTACTGTCGGATCTGCGCCGGAGCATCGCCCTTGCAAAAGCCGCAGGAATCCCGGACGACCGGATCCTGCTGGACGGAGGCGTGGGCTTTGCAAAAAGCCGGGAGCAGAATCTGGAGATCATCCGGCGGGGCAGCGAGATCGCTGCGCTGGGGTATCCGGTGCTGTTGGGCACCTCCCGGAAATCCGTGATCGGACTGACGCTGGATGTTCCGGTGGATCAGCGGCTGGAGGGAACTCTTGCCACAACAGTGGTGGCGGTTATGACCGGCTGCCAGTTTGTCCGGGTGCATGACGTGCTGGAAAATCGCCGGGCAGTGGATATGACCGAAGCCATTCTGGGAAAGGAACGGCAGGATGGATAAAATCCGGATTCAAAATCTTACAGTGTTTGCCAATCATGGCGTTCTGCCGGAGGAGCGTGTGCTGGGACAGAAGTTTCTGATCTCGGCGGAGCTGTATCTGGACACCCGTGCCGCCGGCATGCAGGACGATCTGACCCGGACGGTGAACTATGCACAGGTGTGCAGCTTTATCTGTCAGCAGATGCAGCAGACCTTTCAGCTGATCGAGGCGGCGGCGGAGCACCTGGCACAGGGGATCCTCCGGGAATATCCCCTTGTGCGCCGGGTGGATCTGGAGCTTGCAAAGCCCTGGGCGCCGGTGCATCTGCCGGTGGAATCCGTCAGCGTACAGATCAGCCGCAGCTGGCATCGTGCCGCCCTGTCTATGGGCTCCAATCTGGGGGACAGCCGTGCCCATCTGGATGCGGCAGTCCGGGCGTTGCAGTCGGATTCCATGTGCCGCAGCTGCCGGATGTCTGATTATCTGGTCACCAGACCCGTGGGATACACGGAGCAGCCGGATTTCCTCAACGGGGCAATGGTGCTGGACACCCTGTATACCCCCCACGAATTGCTGGACAACTTGCAGCGCATCGAGCAGTCCCGGCATCGGGAACGGGTGATCCACTGGGGTCCCCGCACGCTGGATCTGGATTTGATCTTCTATGACGACCGGATCATTTCCGATGCCCGGCTGCAGGTGCCTCATCCGGAGGCGGCAAACCGTTTTTTCGTACTCAAGCCCCTCAGTGAGCTGGCACCCTACTGGATGCATCCCGTCCTGCACCGGACGGTGGCACAGCTGCTGGCGGACAATCCGGAGCCGGTATGAACCTGATTGCCGCAGTGGACGGTGCATGGCACATCGGGCTTGGCAGCCGTACCGCCTATCATCTGCCGCAGGATCTGCATCACTTCCGACGGCTGACCTACGGAGGCGTGGTTGTCATGGGGCGGAAAACCTTTGAAACCCTGCTCCATCCACTGGAGGGACGGGTGAATCTGGTGCTCAGTCGGTGCATGCAGCCCCGTCCGGATATTGTCCTCTGCCGGGAGCTGTCCTTGCTGCCCGGCATGCTCAGAAGCATGGAGAACCGGCCTGTATGGGTCATCGGAGGGGCAGAGATCTACCGACTTTTGCTGCCCTTCTGCACCTGCGCCCATATGACCTATACGGAGCGGATCTACCCGGCGGACTGCACCTTTCCCACACCTTTACCGGCGCTGGGCTGGATGCTGGAGTCGGAGGAGCCGGTGCCGGATACCAACGGTGAATTCCAGTTCCGGGTGTACCGGAATCCCACCCCCAAGACCCTTGCATGAGAATCCCCCTTTGCGGCATACTAAGCAGTGTGATCGCAAAGGGGGATTGCTGTATGGAGAAAATTACGGTAATGGGGGAGGCGCTGCTCCGGCTGTACACCGGGCAGCCGCTGGAACAGGTGGAACAGTTCCAGGTCACCTGCGGCGGCACCGGGCTGGAGACCGCATGTACCATTGTCCGACTGGGGGGCAGGTGCAGCTTGCTGGCGTGCATCGGAGAGGATCCCTTCGGAGACCGGATTCTGGAATGGCTTACCCGGCATGGGGTGGATACCGACCAGATGCAGCATACCGGCAGGGCGGCAACCACCTTTTGCTTTGTCCGGGAGGGGATGCAGGCATATTACCCGGCACCGGGCGCAGATCGGATGCTTTCGGCGGCGGCGCTCCGGGAGGAGCGGCTGGGGGAAAGCTGCATTCTGCATGTTTCCTCGATAGATCTGGGGGAGGAACCATGCCGGTTTGCCCATCAGCGTGCCATCCGCACCATCCGGCAGCAGGGGGGATGCATCAGCTTTGCCCCCTGTTATCACCAGGCACTGTGGGATAGCTCTGCAGCGTGGCAGGCTGCCATGCGCAGCTTTCTGCCCTTTGCGGATCTCATCACCGTCGGGCAGGAGAGTCTGACGCTGCTGACCGGGTACCCGGATGCTGCCGGAGCCCATCGCCTGCTGCTGGAGGGCAACTGCAAGCTGCTTTGCTATCTGTCCGGTCAGGGCGTGCGGCTGACCAATGGTCGCAGTACCGCAGTGGTACCGGTGGATCAGCCTGTGCCGGAACCGGCAGCCGCCGGCGCGCTGTTGTATGCGTTGGCGCAGGATTGGATACCGGGGAAGGGACTGTCCGGTTTGTCCCATGGGGAATTGTACCGGCTGGCGGAGTTCATTGTCCTGTATGCTCTGCCGCCAGCCCTGGGTTGAGACAAAAAAGGATCCCCACCGGGTGGAGCGGTGCGGATCCTTTTCTGGTTCTATCGGCTTATTGAAACTGGCTGTAGGCATCCTCGCAGCTGCGCATTGCCAGAATGGTGCGTTCGATCAGCTCGTCCAGGCTCCAGCCCAGCATGTCGGCGTCCCGCTGGATCACCTCCCGGGAGCAGCCCTCTGCAAAGCCCTTGCTTTTGTATTTCTTCCGGACGGAGCGGGTTTCCAGATCCGACACGCTTTTGGAGGGGCGCATCAGCGCCACCGCACCAATGAGTCCGGTCAGCTCGTCAGTGGCGTACAGCACCTTTTCCATTGTATGTTCCGGTTCCACATCCGTGCCGATCAGATAGCCGTGACTGACCACAGCGTGGATCAGGGCTTCCGGCGCTCCGTATTCCTTTAGAATCCGGGCTTCCTTGTGGCAGTGCTCCTGGGGGAACTGTTCAAAATCCAGGTCGTGGAGCAGTCCCACGGTGCCCCAGAAGTCCGCCTCGTCTCCGAAGCCAAGTTCCTGCGCAAAGTACCGCATGACCCCCTCCACCGTCACCGCATGCCGCAGGTGAAAGGCTCCTTGATTGTACTGCGTCAGCAGTGTCCATGCTTCATCCCGTGTCATATGTATCTTTCCTCTATACCTATAGGGTTTATAGGCATTATACAGGACACAGCTTCATTTGTCAAGGGACAGCTGAAAAAATCGGGCATGCCGCACAAAGCCAAAACTCTGGTAGAGCTTTTCTCCCATCCGGGAGGCAGTGATCTGGATCACCCGGCAGTCCCGTGCCCGTGCCTCCGCAACGATCTGTTCCAGCAGTGCAGAGGCGATGCCCTGCCGGCGGCAGGCGGGATCCGTGTACATACAGGACAGCAGACCGATCCTTCCGTTGGGTGCGCCGGGATAGGGGGGCTTTTCTACAAAGGAAATGCCGCTGGTGGCAAGAATCCGGTTCCCCTCCGTCAGAATCCAGGACACAAAGCTGCCGTCTGCCAGGTGCCGGTGCAGGTAGTCCTCCAGTGCCGGGCGCAGATCCGTTTCCAGCGTTCCTTCCTCTTTCAGCTGCGTCAGACGCAGGTCTATAAAGGCATCCAGCTTGTCCGCCGTCAGCCGTTCCATACGTCGCTCCATAGAATCACTCCTTTCTGTTGTTATCATACCACACCGGGCAGGGCGTTGCAAGCCTATGTAGAAAATGGTCGAACCCTCTTGAAATATTTTGTGAACTGTGCTATAATGGTTCTGTATGAATCCATCGTATAACCAGAGAGGAAAGAGGAGGAAATTATGAACACAAAGAGAACGCTGAAACGCAGGCTCAAGGCATTGGGTCTGTCGGGCGCTATGCTTGCAGGCGCTCTGTGCCTGCCTGGAGCAGCGCCGCAGGGAGGGGATCTGCTCGCCAATGCAGCAGGGGATGCAGCATCCGGCTTTGACGCCAATTTCGCAAAGCTGCTGCAGTATTCCATATACTTCTATGATGCCAACATGTGCGGCACGGACGTATCCGAAAACAACCAGCTGAATTGGCGGGGAGATTGCCATACCTACGATGCACAGGTGCCGATGGACACGGAGCATACCAACCTGAGCAGTGCCTTTCTCACCGCCAACAAGGACTATCTGGATCCGGACGGGGACGGCTTTATTGACGTGTCCGGCGGCTTCCACGATGCGGGGGATCACGTCAAATTCGGCATGCCGGAGAATTACTCCGCTGCAACCGTTGGCTGGGGCTACTATGAATTCCGGGACGCTTACGCTGCCACCGGACAGGATGCCCATGTGGAAACCATCCTCCGGTACTTCAATGACTATCTGATGCGCTGCACCTTCCTGGACGATTCCGGCGATGTGGTTGCATTCTGCTACCAGGTGGGGGACGGAGACATTGACCACGCCTACTGGCAGGCACCGGAGATCGACACGATGGACCGTCCCGCATTCTTCCTGACCGGCGACAAGCCCCAGACGGACTATGTGGCTTCTGCGGCGGCATCCCTTGCCATCAACTATCTGAACTTTAAGGATACGGATGAGGCATATGCAGCAAAGTCTTTAAAGTATGCAAATGCGCTGTATGACTTTGCACGGGATCACGAAAAGGAGCTCAGCGACAACGGGGACGGCCCCAAGCAGTACTACAGCTCCTCCAAGTGGCAGGACGACTACTGCTGGGCGTCTGCCTGGATGTATAAGATCACCGGCGACCATGCGTACCTGGAGGAGATCTACCCCTACTATGACTATTACGCAGCACCCTGCTATGTATACTGCTGGAACGATATGTGGGGCGGTGTTCAGTGCGTATTGGGCGAGATCGTCAGCGAAATGTACCCGAACTTCATTGACGAGTACAAGGAAGCAGCCGGCAAAAGCCCCTACGAGGAAATGGACTGCTGGGCAAGCGTGAAGGAAGCGCTGGATACCTACATGTCCGGCGGCATCGGCGAGATCAGCCCCCAGGGGTACTTCTGGCTGAACACCTGGGGCAGCGCCCGGTATAACACCGCAGCCCAGCTGATCGCAATGGTATACGATAAATACACCAACAACAACCAGCCCTCCAAGTACAGCGACTGGGCAAAGGGACAGATGGAATACCTGATGGGCAACAACGACATTACCTATCAGGAGCGGATCAATGCCAACGCTGAAGCGGAGAACAACGGAAATCCTGCCCCCTACAGTGCGGATGAGCTGCACGGCCCCCGGTGCTTTATTGTCGGCTTTAACGATATAGCAGCCGCATACCCCCACCACCGTGCATCCTCCGGTCTGTCCAAGTGCGAGGACACCAAGCCTCAGAAGCATGTGCTGGTGGGCGCTCTGGTGGGCGGCCCGGACAACAAGGATCTGCACAATGATGTAACAAAGGACTGGATCTATAACGAGGTTACCATCGACTACAACGCAGCATTTGTCGGGGCTTCCGCCGGTTTGTATCACTTCTACGGCACGGACGCCATGCAGCCGGATCCGGACATTGATCTGGGCACCAGCGAGGAGGAAGGTGGCGGCCAGGATTACTGGGTAGAGGCTTACGCAGTGGACGATAAGCAGACCTCCGGCGCAGGCGTTACCAAGCTGGCAATGCTGGTATGCACCGACTCCAACAAGCCCAGAACCGACATTTCCGTTCGGTACTACTTCAGCGTCAAGGAGCTGTCCAATCCCTCCAACGTCAGCCTGGTGAAGGGGGATGAGCTGTACGACCAGACCAGTGTGGAGACCGAGTTTGACGGGGTGCTGTCCGGTCCCTACCAGTATGATGCATCCTTTGACCCGGACATTTACTATATCGAGGTCAAGTGGGACGGCTACAACATTGCCAACGCCAACAAGAAATACCAGCTGGCAGTTGGCTTCTACTACGGGGATACCTGGGATCCCACCAACGACTGGAGCTACCAGGGCATTACCAAGTGCAAGGATACCTACCAGGACGGCAGTGAGGCCCGGACAGATTATATCTGTGTGTACAGCGGGGATACCCTGGTGGGTGGTATCGAGCCCAACGGCAACAAGCCGGTTGTGACCACTGCGGCTACCACAGAGGGATCCGGCACCACGACCACCACAACCACTACGACAACCGACACCACCGTTCTGGGGGATGTGGACGGCAACGGCAAGGTAGAGGTCAATGACCTGGTACGGCTTGCCCGGTATGTGGCGCAGGATCAGGAACTGACTCCCGTACTGACTGCCCAGCAGATTACCAATGCGGATGTAAACTGCGATGGCACAGTGGATGCCAGCGACATTACCATGATCGCACGGGTGCTGGCCCGGCTGACCTCCTTAGAGGATTTCGGAAAATAACCAACAGAGAAAGCAAGCAGCCATACCGGCAAGCATCCGGTATGGCTGTTTTTGCGTATGGAATGGATCAGAGCACCAGGGAGGGAGCGGCGTAGACCCGAGACTTCAGCTCACTGTTCAGCATGTACAGTCCCTTTGCATCGGAGCCGAACAGCTCCATCTTGGTAATCAGATCGGAGGCATTCTTTTCCTCCTCCCCCTGCTCCTTGACGAACCAGTCCAGCACCTGCATGGTACGGAAGTCCCGTGCTTCGTAAGCGGCAGCGTAGATGGTATTGATTAGGGAGGTGACGTATTTCTCGTGCTCCAGCCCCTTAATCAGGGGCGTCATATTGTCTCCCCGTGTCCAATCCGGTTTGTCCACCGACGCAAAGACCACCGGCTCACTGTTGTTTTGCAGATACTGGTAGAATAGCATGGCGTGATCTCGTTCCTCCTGTGCCTGGATCCGGTACCAGTTTTCAAAGCCATCCAGTCCGACAGCAGCATAATAATTGGCAAAATCCAGGTAGAGATAAGCGGAGTACAGCTCCTTGTTGATTTGCTCGTTGATAAGATTTGCGACCTTATTGTCCATTGTGACACATCCTTTCTGAAGGGCATTGCCCGTCTTTATTCTGCCACATTTCGCCGGAAAAGTCAAGCCCGGCGGACAAATCCGGAGAGAAGATTTACAACGGTGCATCATATTTTTTGTGCAGAATCAATAGAAAATCAACTGGTTTTGAGGCGTTTCGACTGATTTCGCCCCATCCTTTCCCCACGCAGAAAGGAAGGTTAAAAAAAGGTGTTGACATTTGCGACAGCCTGTGCTATAATAAATAAGCACTCTGAGATGCGGAGTGTGCACAGAACGCGGGATGGAGCAGCTCGGTAGCTCGTCGGGCTCATAACCCGAAGGTCGTTGGTTCAAATCCAGCTCCCGCAACCATATTCGCACCCCAATTTTGATACAAAGTTGGGGTGCATTTTCATGTCTATAAAATGTCGTAAATTCGAGGAAAACGGGCAATCGGAAAACGATTACTTCCGAATCCAGCCTTAAAACCCGCTGAAAAACCGAAAAATGCCGAAAATGGGGTGTCAAAGGGAAAACGATAGAAAAAGCTATCGTTTTCTTTTTGGCACTTTTTTCGATAGAGGGGTGCATTTTGAAAAACAGCGTAGATACGAGGAAAACAAGCATTATGGATGCGTTCAGAGCAGCCGTACTGTGAGAATCGCAAGCTGTAAATTAAAGTTAATTATCTTTATTATGTTCAAGGTTCAAGTCCAGCTCTCTCGCAAACATAAGTACCACAATTATAGTACAAAAAAGAGGGGCTGCAGCCGAGACACATCATATCTCAGCAACAGCCCCATTATAATTATATTATACTTCGATCTCCATGCCGTTACGCAGTGTGAATGTCAGCTCACCCTCAATTCCCACAACGACCTTCTCCACCATCAGCCGCCACAGCCGTTCATCGAATTTGTCAATCAGGATTCCGTTTTCTTCCAGCACATTTACCAGTCCGTCAAGCAATTCCTTGCGAGAAAGCTTTGTAGCCTTTTGGCTTTGCAGGCCTTTCAGCCGTGTTTCACCTTCAGCGCGTTGTTTTTCGTATTCCGCCAGTTTTGTGTCATAGAAATCCTCTCCCTGCGGCTGCATGGCGTTCTCCTTGATGAACTCCTGCATTGAAACTGCCAGCCCGTTCAGGTAGATATACTGTGCTTCGATTTTTCTATCCAGTGCTGCGGTGTTGGAGAGTATTTCCACGATCTGCTGACAGGAAATCAGAAAATCCTCCTTGTCACTTGCTATCCGGTTGCACACCTCGATGAACCGCTTTTTTATCTCGTCCTCATACAGATGTGGCGTTTTACACTTTTTGTTTCCGGAAGACTTGGAAAATTTGTGATTGCACTGCCAGATAATTCTCCGGTATTTGCTTGTGCTATGCCACACTTTCGAGCCGAAGAACCCTCCACAGCAGGAGCAGACGAGCTTTGCCGAGAAAATGGAACTGCCGCTGTACTCCTTTCCAAGCCCTTTTCGTCTTTCGATTTCCGCCTGCACCAATTCAAACTCTTCCGGATCAATGATCGCGTCATGACTGTGTTCAACGAAATACTGTGGAACTTCACCCTCGTTGACCTTCTGCTTTTTCGTCAGGAAATCCATAGTGAACTTTTTCTGCAACAGTGCCGAGCCTTTGTACTTCTCGTTCGTGAGAATGCTTTCCACGGTTCGTCTGTGCCACTTCTCACCGCCGGCAGGGGCAGGAATCTCCCTCTCCATCAGCATTTTGGCTATCTTATAGTATGAAAGCCCTTCCATGAAAGACTTGTATATGAGCTTAACAACCTCAGCCTCCTCCGGTACGATCTCAGGAAGCCCGTCCTCTCCCTTACGATATCCTAAGAATCGTCCGTAAGGCATTGTGACCTTGCCATCCGCCATACGCTTTCGCTGACCCCATGTCACATTCTCCGAAATAGATCGGCTTTCTTCCTGCGCTAAAGAACTCATAATGGTGATGAAAAGTTCTCCTTTTGAGTCCAGCGTGTAGATGTTCTCCTTCTCGAAATAGACCTCAACGCCCTTTTCTTTCAGCTTTCTGACGGTTGTCAGGCTGTCCACAGTGTTTCGTGCGAAACGAGATACTGATTTAGTTACGATCAAATCAATTTTTCCGTCCAAAGCATCTGCGATCATTCGATTAAAACCGTCCCTGTGCTTCGTATTGGTCGCCGAGATTCCTTGATCCGTATACACGCCTGCAAACTCCCAGTCATCACGCTTCTGGATGTACTCTGTGTAGTAGGATACCTGTGCTTCGTAGGAGGTCTGCTGTTCCTCGGAGTCTGTCGAAACTCGTGCATATCCGGCTACTCTGCGCTTTATGGGCTTATCCAGCGGCATGAATGTAGCCCTATCAAGTTTTGCCGGAATAACTGTTACTCTTGACATTTCTTACCTCTTTTCTTGCTATGCTCAGCGGCTTTTTTCCGCATTTCAGGTGTCCACGCTTCTGTGCGTGAGTGGTCAAGCCAGTGGACTGTGCGCTTCTCACCAGTTTTGAAGATAAAGGTTAACACATTCGGTTTTGGTACAGAGATATATTCGATCTCGTCCTGAAATACTTCATTGTCAAACTCGTCAAGATTCAGGACTTCACAGCATTTGTCATACAGAATATCTTCCGGTATCTGCTTGGACTCCGGACAGAATTTTTTGCCCCGTGCGTTGTAAGTCCAGCAGATCCACAGAGTTCTATATTTTTGCACCTTCCTGCGGTAGTATTTTCCGCAGCAACCGCAGTGGATCATGCCGGTAAAGGGGTAGGTAACATTTGTCGGCTTATCCGGTGTGAAATAGTCTTGTTTTGCCTTCAAAAGTTCCTGCACACGCAGAAATGTTTCCTTATCAATGATCGCGGGATGTGCGTCCTCAACCTGAATCATTCGCAGAACACCGTTGTTTACCATCTTACGCTTCGTGATGTGGTTTTCGCTGTAAAACTTTTGCAGCATAAGGTCTCCGCAGTATTTTTCGTTGTTCAGTATCCTGCGAATGGCTTCAGAAGTCCACTGACAGCCGTTTTTCGTCAGGATATTCAGTTCGTTCAGCTTGTTCGCAATCGACTGTCTGCCGATTCCATTGAGAAAGTCTGCAAAAATCATACGAACGGTCTCTGCTTCCTCCGGTATGATCTCCAGTACGCCCTCCGAGTTTCTCTTGTAGCCCAGCATGATGACTGTACTCACCTTTCCGAACTCAAAATCCTTGCGGATGCGCCATTTCTGATTTTCACTTGCGGAGTAGCTTTCCTCCTGTGCATAAGAGCCCAAGAGCGTCAGCATAAATTCTCCGTCCGGACTGATCGAGTGGATATTCTGCTCCTCAAAATAGACATCCACACCCAGCTCTTTCAGCTCACGGACGGTCTCCAACAGCGTAACGGTGTTTCGGGCGAATCTTGAAATCGACTTTGTGATGATAAGATCGATGCGTCCGGCACGGCATTCGGACAGGAGCTTTTGAAAGTTCTCACGGTTATCCTTGGTACCGGTCAGGGCTTCATCTGCGTACACGCCGCAAAATAACCACGCCGGATTGCTTTGTATGAAAGAATTGTAATAGCTGACCTGTGCCGAAAGGGAATGCAGCATCGCATCCTTGCCGCTGGAAACTCTTGCGTAAGCTACCGTTCTCAGCAGCTTTACTTTCTGTGCATTGGGGAACTGAACCCTCTGAATGATTCGTTCCACAAAAACCACCTCCTTCGTTTACCATATTCGCTCTAAATCGGCGAAAAGTCAACGGTTTTCAACGGAATATGCTGCACGAAAATATGCCGTATTTCCGGGCGATCATTGTATCAATTTTGGCGTACTCTGCCTTGGTGATAAGGGAACGTTTCAGCAGCAAACGCACCCATGTCATAACAAGCTGATAGCGGAAGAGGGCGTTAAAAGTGTCACTATTCATGCGTTACCTCCTTGGATTTTCCGTAGCAGGTACGGGAACAGTAAATGCGGTGCTTGCTTTTATATGCTTGAAATGTTTTTCCGCAGACCGGACAGGTGTGATTTACAAGGGATATGCAGTGAATCAGATTTGAATGCGCAGTCCACCATAGCTGACGGCACTTGTCACAGCAGAACTTTTTTGCCTTGCGTTTCGGTGTCTGAGGGATTTCAGCGTGACATTGCATACACAAACGCAGGCTGTTTCTGACCTTTACATATGTTTGCAGTTCATGCCGCTGGCAGTATGATTTTACAGTATTAACGGATAAATCAAGCTGTTCAGCGATTTCCTTGTAGCTTGTACCGGCTTGCCGCAGTACGCTGATCTTTTCTTTCTGCTTATTTGTCATTCGCTCACACCCCCACATATAGAAAAAATAGTGGGCAGAGAATAACCCCTGCCCGAAAAAAATCACGCTTTCACAAGCGTTCCCTTGTAAGTGTCATTGCTGATGGTGATAGTAACTGTGGCGGTATCCAGCACATCGGGCGCAGGCGTGGAAGATTTCGCCCAGCCGTTCAGTCCCTTATTCTTGATGACTGTGGGAAAATCCTTGTAGCAGATATCCAGATCCACATTGCCGTTGATGCCTGCAACCTTGCCTTTGCTGCTGTACTGCCAGATGGCGTATGCACCGCTGTAGTTGGTCTGATCGACCCAGTGGGCAAGCCAAATGGTGTAGCGGCTCTTGATATCATCGGCAGTGTGGGTAGTGAGGGATGAAGCAGAACCGTAGAGCCCAGTGAAATAGCCGGCAGATTCGACTTTTTCAAGAAATGCTCTCATAATGGCGGAGACTTTCTCCTTGCCGAGGTTGAACTGCTTCTTTTCCTCAAGATCGAAATATACAGGCATTTCAAACTGCTTTCCCTTGATGATGGAAAGGAACACATCCGCCTCCTGCCGAGCTTCGTTCTCATTCATCGCATAGGAATACCAGTACGCACCGACAGGGAGATTCACAGCTTTTGCATTCTTGAAATTCTGCTCGAATTTCTGATCTTTCTGGGATGCCAGCTTGCCGTAACCGGCTCTCAGAATAGCGAAGTCGATACCGTCAGTTTTCACTTTGCCCCAGTCGATATCGCCGTTGTGGACGCTCACATCGATACCTTTCATAGTATCAGCCTCTTTGTGGTTATCCGCAGTATCAGCGGTAAAATACTTGTAAAAATCATCGGTCACAGAGCCGTTGCTGTGAACTTCATCGCCGTACCACTTACCATTCGAGCGGACATCCACATGCGTGTAGATATATGCGGCGGTAATGTTGGCAATGCCAGTGAAGCCGATATCCTGCGCTTTTTGACAGACGATTTTTGAACTGATCGGCTGTCCGTCCTGACCGTAGCAGCAGATATCCGCCGCATTGCCGAGCGTATGCTGTCCGGTACCGCTGCCGCCCACATTCTTGTCGTGTGTGGGGCATCTGTAGCCGGAGGTCACAATGATTTTAGAGCAGTTGAGTGCGGCGTATAATTTCTCCAGCTTATCCACCAGTTCGTTGGAGATACCAAACTCATGCACCTTGCCGCATTTGCAACGGAATTCTTTTGCATTGAAATGCGGGGTGATTTGCGTAGAATCGGAATACTGATATTTCATTTCTTATCATCCCCCATATTGTCAATCATTTCCTGAATGTCATCGTCAATATGCTGCGCTCTCTTCTGAAGCACCTCGATCGCCTTCTTGATAGCAGGCGGATAGGGAATGCCGAGAAGCGACGTGTTCTCCACGATGGACAGCAGCTCATTGACACAGAAGCCGATGCAGGTCGCATCCCGGATGTAGGTCGTGCCAATGAGAATGTCCATGCGGACGGCGACCACGACCATGAGCAGAATGCAGAATTTCTTCGCAAGTCCCACCCAGCCTGCCTTGGAGCTGAGTCTGCCGGTCTTGCTGTGCTTGCTTCTGCCCATAGATGCTGCAATCAGTCCGGTCGTGAAGTCGATAGCCATGAAAATAATCAGTGTGATCATAGCGGAATCCCAGCCGCCGAGCAGTGCCGCAAAAAAGCCGCCGATGACTCCGGCGGCGGTACAGATATTTTCTTTCATTTTGTCCTCCTTCAAATTGCTGTATCTACAATTTTGACTGAACGGATCATCGGGCTTGTGTTGTCCGTCACAGCCTTCCACGCAAGGTAATACTCTCCGTCATTGATGCCATTACATTCGTGCAGGACATTGATATAATTGCCCAAAGTGCCAAGCCAGCCGAATGAGACAGAAATAGCGTTATTATTCTGAATCGCCTCGTAAATATATCGGGCGGTATCCGCAGGGGATAACACTTCACTGCTTTTCGGCACAAGCCACATCTCGCCAATATCCGTAGCCCCCGACTTATAGCTCATCATGATCTTGTTGGAAGAACTGATGTGAATAGGTTCTACACACATCGTGTAAATGGTCTGTCCCCAGTTAAAATCCGGCTGATTGTAGTAGATCGCATAGCCGTTCTCCTCGCAGCAGAAATGCTCGTAGGATTCGGTAAAACCTGCAAGGCCGCGATATCCGTCATTATAGAAAGTGTATACCTTTTCGCCGTAATCATGGAGAGCGTCAATGGATGCCCTGAACAGCGTAATATCTGGCTTTGTTTGTGGTATTTGCAGCACCTTCGGCACGAGGGTATTCAGCTTTTCGGACTCCGAAGCCTGCACGCCCATTGTTACGAGATTACGAGCTAAAGCGTCCCTCTGCTCATCAAGAGCCGTCAGATAGTTTCCGATACTCATTCGCTCACCTCCACGATATCAGCCAGTGCGTCTTCCACACCGGAGAGCGACTCCTCTACAGCAGACAATCGGGAACTCATCTCCGTGATGGATGTTTTTGCGCCCTGCATATCATAGAGGATTTCCGTCTTGAAACGCTCAAAAATGCCTTCATTGACATCGACACGCTCAGTCAGGTTCATAGCTGTAGTATATGCCTCGTTCCAGCGTGTCACATGGGAGTCGGTGATTCCGTTCAGCGTTGAGAGGTTGTGATGCCAGTGCGCCTGCCCGACAACTGTTGCAATAGAAGCCATATCGTCAAGCATTTTCTGTGTGATTTTATCCAGCACCGCCTTGTTTTCATGGGTATGCGCTGTGTTGCTGAAATTGTCCACGGACTCTTTCAGCGTATGGAGCGATTCTTTCGTCTGATCCTCAAACTGCTGAAGCTCGTACAATTCCGTGAACAGATCCGGTGTCAGAGAATCCAATGCCGCCTTATTATCATGTGTGTGTGCATCGGCAGCCATAGGTGCTATGACGGTTTCCACAATGGAAGTCACCTCAGAAGTTTTCGGATACTCGGACATATCCGGCGTGATGCCGTCCTTGCCGTGCAATGATGCCAGCCATTCCTCCTCTGTGCCGACATATCCATGCTCCACTGCAATCTCATATGCAGATTTTCCGGCAGTCGCACTGTCAATTTTCTTCAGCAACTGCTGATATAAATCAGGTGTGGGAGGTATTGGCGGATCATCGCCCTCAAAGCCAGATTCACGGATGTTCAGCGTGACCGGAACGGTTGTTGCTCTCACAGTTGTATCGGATTCCGTGTCATAGCCGAAAACTGCCATTTTCGCCGCACCTGCGTGAAGCTCTGCAGGCAGATAACAACTTGTGCTATCATAACCCAGCACAACATTGAACACCTCATCGCACTGCGAAAACTGCACTGTTTTATGATAGTGTTTCCAGTTGCCGTCAAAGGTGAATTTGAACTGCACATACTGGATCTGGTGATCTGCCAGCACCTCACGCTCCATGATCTCAATGCTCTGATTTTTCACAAGAAATTTCCACATCAGTCACGCACCTCCACCCACGCATTGTTTTCGTCATCATACTCCATAAATCCGTCAAGGCAGTTGATTCTCACAAGTGTACCTGTCAGCTGACCGCTGCGACCGTCCCAGCTCGTCCCTTTCGACACCGTCGCCCAATCGTCCAGACTGCCCTCATAGGTGATCTGCGTCAGCCGATTACAGTAATTGATCCAGTGTGAGCCGATGCTCGTCACATTATGGCTTAGGGTAACATTTTTCAGATTGGTACAGCGGACAAAGCAGAATCCCGGCACCTCGTAGCATTCGACTCTTGCAGTTGTCAGCGTACTGCTGTCCATGAAAAGGTAGTTGCCGAGGGTCGTGAGCGTAGCGGGGAGTGTAACGGATGTGAGGGCTTCACAGGAAAACGCTTTCTCGCCGATGGTTGTTACGGATGACGGAATACTAAGTGCAGTCAGGCCGCCTAGATTATACATGAAAAATGCACGCTTTCCGATTTCGGTAAGACTTGTCGGAAGGCTGGCGGTTGCCATATTGGAGCATCGTTCAAACACACTGCTGCCGATTGCTGTAATACCGTCTGAAATCACAAGAGAACGGATTTTTTCATTTTCCCAGAACGGTGAACGTCCGATCTCGTAATCATAGGTTGCACCGCTTCCACGCAGAAGAAGTCTTCCATTTGAGTACAGCACATAGTACGCATTTTCGCCGATTTCACCTGTTTCAACAATATCGCCCGTGAGATCATCGACCTTTGTCTGAAGAATCTCAACTTTATTTGTGAGATCTTCAATTTTCTTATTATATTCCGAAATTTCGGCGATAAGCTGTGCCATCTGCGCCATCAGCTCAGTGACCTTGCATTTGCCGAGGATGCACTTGCAGTAACCGCAGACGTTCTTATCCTCACGATAATCGTACCAGTCACGTTCCGTCAGGTCTGTTGCTCCCGGATTCAGACGCACAGCATACATAAGCAAACGAGTTTTATTTTCATCACTCGGCAGTGAAGGCAGAGTCGGATTCTCCGCAGGCGTTCCGGGAGTGATTTCGAGAGACACGCTGCGGACGGATTCTCCTACATCAAGGAGAATGGCGATTGCCACATAACGCGGCAGAGATTCATCCTGATATTGTGTCAGGTCAATACTGTATCTCGCATCATTGATGAAATAGTGTCCGTCGATCCACGCCTTGCCGGTGCCGAGCGTCACTTTCAGACCGGAAGATGCTGCGGTCAGCTTAAACATCTGCCCGTAGGTATCGAGGATGCCGTTGCAGATGATAGACGAAAGATACGATGTGAAGTCCTCCGCCGTATAGGTGCGGTCAAGCCCTTTTGAATTGAAAAATCCGCTGTAAAAAGCCATATATCATGCCTCCTTGAAAGTTGGTGTCAGACTTCTGCCGTTCTGGTCGAAGCCCTCGATCATGCCGATGAGCTGTATCTGTGGCTGTATCATGCCGAAGCGCCGGTGCTGCACCGTCACATAGTCGCCGACGAAATAATCGCGGTTGTATACATACTGCGTATTGTGCGCTGCGATGTCCGACTCCGATGCCGTTTTCGGCAGTACCAGACGCTCCGAGCCGCGAGTGCGCAGCAGTTCCAGATACTTCTCCTCCGGAATCGGTATCGTTTCACCCTCGACCTGCTCTGTCTCGGAAATATCGTCCGCATCCACATACACTTCATAGCGGTCTAGGTAGGTCGGCTCGTCGCCGTCACAATATGTGGTGCGCTTGCGTTCATCGCCCTTGCCCTGACCGAAGATATAGGCGAAATTTCGCTCTACTGAAGCGTCCTCCGCATAGCTGAACGAGAGCAGATTGCTGTATGCGTCGGAGAAGATAATATGCGGATTATCCGCCTGCATGATGCTACGGTTAGTGCCTTCGGATAGGTCGAACTCCATGCGGTACTGCTCACCGGAGGATTTCACCAGCCGGATATTCGCTGTGCCGCCGAGCTTCTCGCAGATCGTATACACCCACTGCATCAGATTTGTGTATGAGATTTGCAGCGTTGCGGTCTGCTCCCAGCAGGTGCCGGTAACCGTTCCGAGGGAAAGTCCCGGAATCCTGCGGTTATCCGAGAGCAGCGCATTCTGTGTCACGACCTCCCGGACGATCTCACTGTATGCCTTTGCCGCTGTGACGTTGTAGGTTGGATGAATGATGCGCCGTTCCAGCAGACACATCAAAAAACGACCACGCACTGTCAGGTAGTCGCCGTTTTCAATATCTGTATTGATCAGCACCGATTCGATGATGCCAAAGTGCTGGTTATCGTCATCACGACCGACGATTCTGCCGGTCTGAAAAATCTCAATGTTCTGCGGATTGGCGGCGATATACACCTCAAAACTGCCGCACTGATAGTATTCAATATCCCACAGGAGCGAGGAAAAGCTATCGCACACTGCTTCCAGTGTGATCGTCAGATTGCTTTCATCTGCTTCCATGTTATACACTTCAATCTGCATATCACACCCCCAGATAAGCGTTTGTGTGGACGATAGTCACTCTCAGATTCTGTAAGCCTGTTCCCCGGAGATAGAAGCGGTTCTTTCCTTCACGCAGTGTCAGCCAAGTCGAACCGGAAACAAGCCGGTTGATGATATTGGTTTTAACGCCGCCACGGTCGAGCGTGACGGTCTTGTTTCCCGTCTTAGTCGTCACCGTAATAATATCGCCTGCGAGAATGTCGCCGGTGATTTGCAGATACTCGTCCGTGTCCGCATTATACAGCGTAGGAGAACGTGCATCCTCCAGCGCTTCAATGACCAGTGTGAAGCCGATTTCATCGCCGTCGTTGACAATGGTCATCATGTTCTGCGTGTTGTACTTACCGAGAATGAACGGCTCCGGGTTGCTCTCCGTCGGGAACGGAAATGTGAACGCTCCCGTGATCTGCGAGTAGTAAGCCATGACCGAAGTCGTGGAATACCAATAAATATCCGGGCAGAGAATAGAAATCTGCCCGGTTGTAAGCATCTCGAAGTTCTGTACCTCGCAGGACTCAACATAGCCCTCTGCAAACACGTCAATGCCTGCGGTTGCGTAGTAAATCTTGATGTAGCGGGAAGGCTTGGCCACCTTGTATAGCTGATGCCTTCGGGCTTCCACGCCCACACCACGCATCTCAAAGGAAATGACGACATTCCGCTTTTCTATGAAAGCATTGTTCAGGTAGCTTCCGTCCATGCCCGCATAGCTGGAGGTGCTGATCGTGCCGGTGGGAGGATTTAGTCCTTCCACCCGCGATGTCATATACTGATTTGCCGTGGCGGTCATATCAACACGATCGCCGTTGGCATTTTCGAGGATAAGTTTGAAAAACATGGTTGCACCCCCTTGTTTTTTCTTCGGAAAGTGTGGTATAATATAGCTGAAAATCACAGCTAATAGCGCTGACCGAGGAGAGAATAATATGCTTGATGTGTTTTTAAAGAGTTACTGGTCTTACTACATAGAACTTGAATCCCAATTTATCGAAACAAAGAGATATGTCGAATTCAGCACTGATAACCAAAAAACATATTCTGTAGAATACCTAAAGTTGTATCAAGCGGTATGCAGTGAAATTGATGTTGTTGGAAAAGAAATCGCTCAAAGGGTAAACCCTAACTTTACTGTCGATACTCGAACTAATATTCAGAAATGGGGATACGAGCTTCAACAACAGTTTGGTAACATCAAAGATCTCAGAGTTTCTTTTATAGGGGAACAAACACTTCAACCGTTCCTAAATTGGGAGTATGAAACCTACACTGATCGAGGCGGCAGCCATAAAATTCGCTTAGCCAATGGCGTTACTAATGTAATCCCGTGGTGGCGAAATTATAATAAAGTGAAGCATCAGCGTATAGGATTAGTTACTGGAACTCAGAATTTTCCTCTTGCGAATCAATTTAACCTCATCTTATCATTATCTGCATTGTTTTTGATGGAAACTCTTTTTATTTCTTTTTTGGAAACGGAGGAGCACCAAACTGCTGAACGTGACAGAAGTAAGCTGTTTTCTATTCAGCAGCCTTAACCATTCAGCGCATTCCTTGTCATGCGATAAATCTCCAGCCGTGACAGCGATTTCGGACTATTATTGGTCTGATTCACTGTCCGGCTGTTGTCGTTATTGTAGTTGTTGATGACCGTTGCTCTTGCGCCGCCGTTCATCATTGCGCCGTAATCGCCAGCGGGGGCTCCCCGCCCGGACATATCAACATTCAGACCGGACTGCATTGTCAGCGTCATGGCATCAGCCACACCGGATACAGCCGCCTCCACATACTTTTTGCTCTTGTCGATGCCCTTTGCCAGTCCCTGCATAAAGTCCGGCATCCAGCTTTCAAAATCCGCAAGAGGTCCTTCATCAGGTACAGAGAAGTGTAGGAAGGAGCGAATCTTGTCTGCAATACCCTTGACGGCATCTGCTACAGCGTTGATCTTGCTTTTGATGCCGCTCACGATATTATTGATGATATCTGCGCCCCATTGTACCGCCTGTGAACCAAGGTTCTTGATGAAGTTCACCGCAGCATTGAAGCCGTTAACGATCGTGTCTTTAATCGCCGTGATCTTCTGCGTTACGGCATTTTTCACGCTGTCCCAGATATTCGATACCGTAGTTTTGATCGTGTTCAGAATATTAGTGACTGTATTTTTGATGCCGTTCCAGATAGAAGAAACGACGGAAGAAATGGTATTCAGCACACCGGAAATAAATCCGCTGATTGCATTCCACACCGCCGATACGACCGCATGAATCGCATTCAGTGTATTTGTGATATGATCCTTGATGCTGTTCCAAATACTGGAGATCACAGACCAGATCGTATTGACCACGCCGGAGATCGCGTTCCAGACTGTAGAAATGACATTGCTGATTGCGTCCATCGCCGTTGTGATTGCGGTATGAATCGCATTCCATACCGTTTCAATAACGCTCTTGATCGCCTCAAGCACGATCGTCACAACAGCCTTGATATTCTCCCATGCCGTGGTGATTTTCTCGTGAATCCAGTCCATCACGCGGCTGATAATTACATGGATCGCTTCAAAAATCGTCTCGAACAGATACCTGAATGCCTCCAGCAGCGGAGAGATAAAGTCGTAAATGGTCTGCCATACAGTTGTGATAACCGACCAGATTGCATTCAGCACCGTGCTGATCGCTGTATGAATGGCATTCCAGACCACAGTAATAATCGTTTTGATGAGATTGATTTTTGCGCTTACGTCATTGTAGATCGCCGTCCAGATACCGACAAAAAAGTTCTTGATCGCATTGAGGACTGTGCTTACAAAGTTCTTTATACCGTTCCAGATGTTGACGAAAAAGTTCTTGATGCTCGTCCAGACGTTCACCCAGAATTCTTTTACTTCACCAAGATCAGTGCCGAAAATACCGCAGATCATATTCAGCGCATTTTTCAGCGTATCTTTGATGAAATTCCATACTGCAGCAAAGATGCCCTTAATGCCGTCCCACACTCTGCTCCAGTCGCCGGTAAAGATGCCGACGAAAATATCCAGAATACTCAGGATAATGTCTGTCACGGCTTTGAAGGTATTTGCAATCTGCTGGAACTGCCCCTCAAAGATCGGTTTCAGGAACTTGCAGAGTCCGTCCCATACAGCCTTGATGACCTCGGTGATATTTTTGAAGTCAAACCCCAGCGCATTAATGCGGTCAACGATGCCCTGACAGAAGCCGCTGAAGATAGATTTTATCTGCTCCCAGATCGCAGTAATCTTATTGCGGAAGTCCTCATTCGTGCGCCACAGATGAACAAAAGCCGCCACCAGAGCGGCGACAACTGCAATGACAGCGACCACAGGCGCACTGATACCGCCGATCACAGCGCCGAAGGAAGTGAATGCCGCCTTTGCACCTGCAATAATAGTCGGGAGATTGGAGACAAACTTCATCAGCTTGCTGACACCGACCATTGTTTTGCCGACCACCACAAGGAGAGGTCCGAGTGCAGCCGCTACCAGTGCGATTTTTACAATGGTTTCCTTTGTCGCAGGTGACAGCGCATTGAATTTATCAATAAGCCCCTGAATACGGGAAACAATGGAACGAATCGCAGGCATCAGAATTTCGCCAAAACTGATAGCAAGCTCCTGAAGCTGGGATTTCAGAATGGTGAGCTGTCCTGCAAGGTTATCCTGCATAACAGCCGCCATTTTCTCGGTCACACCGTTGTAGCCGTCCACTTCATCTGAGCAAGTTGCGATGGCATTCTGTAGCTTGTCGATATCTCCCGGCGCAGCATTCATCAGCGCAAGGAAGCCGGACATTGCATTCTTGCCGACCAGAGCCTGTGCCGCCGATGCCTGTTCCGATTCAGATAGTTGTGAAAATGCAGAGCGGCAGTCGGCTAAGATATCATTGAGATCACGCATTGAGCCGTCAGCATTTGTTGTTGCAATTTCCACCTCACCGATGGAATCGCCGCAGATCTTCACATCTCCGGCTAAGGTGTTCATGATGGTTCGCAGAGCAGTACCGGCTTGTGTTGATTTGATACCTGAATTTGCCATTAAACCGATAGCCTGCGCAGTATCTTCACAAGAAAAAACCAGTGCACCTGCCACAGGTGCGCAGTATTTGAAGGTTTCACCCATCATGGACACATTGGTATTTGCATTTGAACTTGCCGCCGCAAGAACATCTGCAAAGTGAGCAGAATCATCAGCAGTCATGCCGAAAGCTGTCAGAGCGTCCGTGACAATATCTGAGGTGGTTGCGAGATCTTCACCACTTGCCGCCGCAAGGTTCATAATGCCCTCGATACCTTCCAGCATATCTCCGGTTTTCCAGCCTGCCATCGCCATGTAATTCATAGCGTCGGCAGCTTCGGAAGCGGAGAACTTGGTCTTTGCGCCCATTTCCCTTGCTTTATCCCGGAGGGCTTGTAAGTCATCTCCGGTAGCACCGGATACGGCGGAAACTTTAGACATAGCTGAATCGAAGTCAGCGGCGGTCTTGACAGCGGCGGTACCGGCGGCAGCAATAGGCACAGTAACGTGTGTAGTTAAAGTGGTACCGACATCGGCGATCTTGTCACCGGCTTTTTCAAGCATTTCACCCGCCTGACCGAGCTTTGCAAGCGCCGTGCTGGAAGCCTCAGCTTCACGCTGGAGATTTTGCAGTTCCTGTTCCGTTTCGATAATCTCACGCTGAAGGGCATCGTACTGCTCCTGCGAAATATCGCCGTTGGCGAGAGCCGTGTTTGCTTGTTCCGCAGCGGTTTTCAGGGTTTCCAGCTTTTCTTTGGTAGCCGTCACCGCATCGGCGAGGAGCTTTTGCTTTTGCGATAGCAGTTCCGTGTTGGTCGGGTCGAGCTTCAGCAGTTTTTCTACATCCTTGAGCTGCGTCTGCGTGTTCTTGATGTTTTTATTGACGCCTTCCAGCGCCTTCGATAGCTTGGTGGTATCGCCGCCAATCTCGACCGTGATGCCCTTGATTCTGTTTGCCATGCGGTTCACCTCCTCCGTGAGGGCATGAAAAAAGCAGCTCAATCGAGCTGCTTTGCTATTCTTAATCTATAATGCTGTGAATTGTATCTGAAGTGTCACGCTGTTCCCTTAGATTGTCATATTTTTTTCTGCAAAATTCTAAAAGGTATCGATATTTGTCAATTACTTTCATTATGTTAGATGAAGAGAATTGCTGCATGCAATAATCAATCAAGTCTAGTAAAAATTCATCTCGTGAAGAACCAATAGCATCAAATGGTTCATCGTTTTCTTGCCAGAAGAGATAGTTAAATATATACTTTCCATCACAATCCTGTTCGACGATGCCTTCCAATAGTTCGGGACACTTTAGTAATAATCCCATTCCACAATAATATGCATATTCTGGCAATTTATGCTTTTGTTCTTCGATGAATTTTATAATAGTATTAGCAACTTCATCGTCGATTACAATTCTTGGGTTAATGGCAATTTTTGATTCGAGTTGATATGCTCTATTTATTGCCTCACCAAAAAACATACTCCTATCATTATCATAATAAACGTCACCATACGTAATTCCGCCGCGAAAAATCATTTTTTCTTGCAGAAACTTTGTCAAAATGGAAAGTGTGTTATACAGTGCAACTGTAAATAATTTCCCATTATTATCAGGATTATTTTGCTTATCTCTATAGATAATATATGCGCAATCTGAAAAAGTATATATTTTGCGTGAATACGCTTTATATGAATTGTCATTAGCCTGATTTGCTTCAAACTCATTATGAAATATGCTATTGATCTTATACAGTTCATCAAAGCCACTTCTATTTTGTGTTCCAAGCAAATCAATAAAAATCACTAATGAATTTTGATAGTGTAAATTTTCATCCATTGATTATCACCTTGTTTTCCAAAGATTGACCTATAAAATTATTATAGCACATTAGGGAGAAAAAGTCAATCAGAACGCATCAAAGTCCGCCTGTCCAGCGACCTCCGACCAGCCGTCATATTCGTCGTTTTCCTTTTCCGTGAACATATCATTCACGACTCCGATTGTGAGCAGATCAAGCTCCGAGAGGGACAGCCCGATCTGCACACATCGGAGAAGGAAGAGGGGCGTTGTCATCGGGCGGTCAGTTTTTCGATGTTTTTTTTAGATTCCGCCTGTGTCTCCACGTTGAGTCCCCACAGCTCGATGAGCTGCGGCAGCACCTCGTAAATGGAGAATGTGTTGAACGCTTCGAGCCATTCATCGGGATTGTCCGGCACGTTCTCCGGATCAGCGTGTTTTGCCATGATGTATGCGATATTCTCGAACACCTCAAGGCTCTCGATGTCGAGGGTGGAAGCGTCCTCGTCGCCTGCTAGCCGGGCTCCGGTCTCCTGCACGGAAGTCTGAAGGGCTGCGAAATCCTTGTAGATATCCCTGCGGAACTTGATGCGATAAAGGCGAGGCACAGCGGCACTCGCCTTGAACGGCACCTCGATGCCGTCAACGGTAATCGTTTTTTTAATAGCCATGCTGTACCTCCTTACTCGGTCGCTGCCGCAGCAGAACCGCCGGACTTGGTCGATGTGGAACGTGTGCCAGTGCTGTTGTTGGTTGCAGCAGTCGGCATATAGACCGCATTGTACCAGTTGTTGTAGGTGGTTTCATCTGTGCTTTCGCAGGTCTTGGACTTCACCAGACCATTCGGGAGAGCTGATGCCTTGAGGGACAGCTTTTCCGTCTTGACGGACTTGCTTTCCTCTGTCGTCTCACCCTCAGTCGCAGGACGGGACGCAGAGCAGCAGTACAGCACATGACGGATGTGGTTCTTGTCTCCGTCGAACTCGAACATGAGTGCGAACTGCGATGTTTCTGCATCGTTGCGCTCCACCAGAACGCCCTTTGCGTCAAGCTGCTCACCGAGAATCGCCGTTGCAAAATCGGTTGTGATGAGTGCGACCTCCAGATCGCCGTCATAGCCTGCGTTGTTGTTGATGACATAATACACGCTGTTATCGGCATAGAAGTTCTCGTTTTCGCCATTCGCGTCAATGCTCAGGGAAACTGCACCGGGCAGGCGCACAGGCGTTGCGAATGTCGGAACGCCCTCGTCCGACCATGCCGTGATTTTTGCATAATGAACCTTGTTCAGACCGAACTTGACTTTGTTTTTCTGAAGTGCCATTTTTCATACCTCCATGATATAGAGGACTTCGTAGAGCCGTTCAGACTCTATCCATACCTCTGATTTTGTGTAATAGATGTTGTGCTGTGTCAGCACTTCCTCCACACGCTGTTCCGTATCCGGCGATTTTTCATCCGTATAAAGCTCGATGTGCAGCTCTTTGAAGCTGTGGTACATGAAATTATCTGCGGAAAAGGTATCCTCGCCGGGAGACAGAAACAATGTGAAGGGCGGATCGGGACTTTCACCCTCTGCAAAATGATGGTACGCAAATGGCAGCCCGATTTCCTGCATCATTTCGTTGATTTCCTCGTAGGTCACGATAACTCCTTTTTGATGAGCGTTTCAAGCATATCCTCGCCGTGCTGTTCTGCAGGAGCGATATGCGGAATCGCCGCAACTCTGCCGCCGCCGCGTTTTGCATGACCATGCTCCAACAGGTGTGCAATCTGATATCTGTTTTTGGAATGCACCGTCATTTCCAGGCTGTGGCTGTTCTCTTTTGTTTTCTTGGTGACCCAGCTTTTCTTATACCGCCCGCTTTTTACGGGTGCATTGGCGGATATCTCGTTCTTGACTGTTGTCGCTGTTTTCCGCACAGCCTTTTTCATTTCCGCATCGGCAAGATCGGCATACTCCGTCAGCCCTTTCATGATTTCGGCGGTCATATCGTCAATAGAAGTCATCCTTCGCACCTGCCTTTCTGGATTCGCAGATCAGCTTCATATAGTCCTGTGTGCTATAGTTGGGAACAATGCCCTTGATATCATAATCCAGACCGTCAAAACGGATTCTGTACACAGTTGAAGCCATGCGTTTTGTCTGCGGAGTTTGTCGGATGATGACCTCAATTTTCTGAATTGCTCTGGTCACGCCGGTATCCGTCTCCTCAGAAGCACCGTTATTGGATACAGTCACAGAAGCCCAGAGGGAGAACACCTCCTCCCACTGAGCCTTGTGATTGCCGATAGCATCCTTTTTGACATGATTTTCAAGGGCGGCGATTCGATGATTCAGTTTACCGATCTCCATCAGACGATGTCCTCCCTCTGTGCAAATAACAGCGCACGCAAAGTTAGCGTCAATGCATGATAATCAGCAGTATTACGGTTTTCATAGAGGTACGAAACAGTATACAGCATAGCCTGCCGGGAGGTTTCCTCATTTTCCGCTAACTGCTTTTCAGTCATGCGCCCCACATCCATTACGAGCCGCTGTGCCGTATCGATCAGAGTGAGGATGAGCTTGTCATCCTCACAATGGTCAACACGAAGATAGTTTTTTGTTTCAGGCAGTGAGATCAGATTCATGGCTGACCTCCCGATCAGCCGTTGCCACCGGTGTTACCGCCAGTCGTGCCGCTGCCCGTGGTGTTGGACTTCGTACCTGCCATCTTCAGCACCTTCACGGACTCCGGCAGGATCAGACGGCCGTCCACACGCTGCGTGGTGAGGAAGCCGACCTGATCGGTGCGGGCATACAGCTCGTTGAGGCGGCGGAAGGTGCGGTTTTGACGGTCTGCCACCCAGTAGTTCTTCATATCGCCAAACAGGAGGACACGCTCACCCTTGGCGATTGCGGGCATGAAGGAAGAAGTGCGGATGGGGCGACCGAGCAGTGTATCCGGCTTTGCGATGTCGAGAGAAGGCTTCCAGAGGTAGTTGTCGTTCTTGTCCTTGAGCTTCATGAGCTGAAGGAGAATGGTCTCGTTGCAGACGAACTGTGCGTTGCGGCGGTAGGGAGATTTCAGACTGTAGTAGAGGTCGAAGATCTCATCGAAGGTGATAGCAGTCTGAGATGCCGCAGTAACACCAAGCTCTGCACCGCCTGTCTCATCGAGGATACCGAGGGGCTTCTTGTCGCCGTCACCGGTGAAGAAAGCACGCTCCTCGGCATTGCCCATTGCTACACCGAAACGTGCAGCGATATACGATGCGAGGTCGAAAGCGGAGTCGTGCAGAAGCTCATTGCTGATCTTGATCATTGTACCGAGCTTATATGCGGAGAGGGTTGTCTGACCGAATCTGGTGTCGGTCTCCGGGATCTCTTCTCCCTCATCGATCCACTGCGCTTCCATCGTATCGTTGGCAATGGGAATCTTACGGGTACTGCTGTTAGTCTTGATGACCGTTGCCATCTGGCGGAAGATGTTGTTTTCCTCGAGTGCCTGAATTAGTCTGCGCTCGAATTCGTCCGGAACGGTGTATCCGCCCTCGGTGTCCTCACCGACAGAGAGTGCGTTGCGGACTGCAAGCTGATCGCCCTTGTTGCGGATCATATCCCAGAATGCGCCCTTGTACTCGTCGGTTGCGGTCGGGTTAGTGGGCGGCGTGTTCTTTGCGCCGGGAGCGTTGGTGACGGGCTTGGAGGTCGGTGCGGACAGTGCGGCATCGAGGGCTGCCTGCTGTTCCAGACGCTCGATCTCTGCGCCGAGAGCCTGAACCTCGGATGCCATCTTGTTGTACTGCTCGACTGCGGATGCCTCCACGAGTCCGTTCTCACCACGGTGCTTTTCAAGAAATACCTTAGTCTGCTCCCACATGGTATTGCGCTTCGTGCGAAGTTCCATGATCTTGCTCATATTCATTTCTCCATTTCTCCGGATAAAATCCGGCGGTCATAAAAATACAGCCTTATCTCATAAAAGCAAGCTGCTGTTTCAGAATTTCATACGGCATTGCGCCGTCTGCGGTTTTACCGTCCATGCCGATCACAGGCATATCCGGCACTGTAACTGTCGGTGCGGTCAGCCCTTCCTCGGAAGGTTTCTGTGCATCCTCTGCCTTGCCGTCATCGGACGGCTCTGTGCCTTCCGTTGCTGCGGAAGCGGTGATCTTTCCCAGAATGGTCTGTCCCATGACACGGGTACTGTACTCCCAAAGGGCATCGTCGGTGTCCAACTTGAACGGCTTCTTTTCGGTCTCTTTCTTTTCATCACCCTCATCGTCACCGCCTTCCTGATCAGGCTTCTCAGGCTCGTCCGGATCGTCAGGCTCATCCTTCTTGTCCGGTTTGGACTTTTCATCGAACAGAATCTCATCTGCAAAGCCCAGCTCAACTGCCTTTTTCGCATTGATCCATGTCTCGTCCGACATGAGCTTGCTGATGCGGTTTCTGCTGAGTCCGGTTTTTGCGGCATATGCGTTGATGATGCTCTCTTTGACCTCATTCAGTGTTGCGATGGCTTTTTCCATGTCCTTGGCGTTTCCCATCGCAATTGTGGACGGATCATGCACGAACAGGAGTGCGGTCGGAGACATCTGCACAGTATTTCCTGCCATAGCAATCACGCTCGCCGCCGATGCTGCGATGCTTGCGATTTTTACAGTCACCTTGTGCGGATAATCACGAATCATCGTGTAAATCTCGGCAGCGGCGAACACATTGCCGCCTGGACTATTCAGCCAAAGTGTAATGTCACCCTCCTCGGCATACAGTTCATCGCGGAAAGATTGCGGCGTAATTTCATCACCCCAGAAGCTCTCCGAGTCGATAGGACCTTCAAGCCGGAGGACTCTGCCGCCGCTGTCATCGTGGATCCAGTTCCAGAACTTTTCCATTTACATACCCCCATTTCTGTACTTCTTCCTGCGCTTTTTTCGCAGGAATCTGTCATCGGTTTCTTCGCCCGGATTCTCGTCCGGCTCATCCTGTTCCTCGGTATCCGGCTGTTCCTGCGGCTGATTCAGAGCATATGCCGCACCTGCATCCTCCAGCTTGTTATACGAGCCGTTCAGGTAGTAGTCGTTGCCGCCCTGATCGTCAGGGATCAAGTCCATATTTTCAAGACGGCGCACATCGTTGGGCGACATAAAGCCGTTGCCGACACCGATAGCGTAGGCGTTCATTCGGCTCTGGTAGTCGCCGCGCATCAGACCGTCCACATTGAATTTCGGGAAATATACATTCTGTTCTTCCTCCAGAAGAAGGTCTTTCATGATGCCCTTTTCGATGCGAATGATCCACGGCATAAGAGAATACTGCACAAATGCGATGCCCTGATGCTCGATGTTATTGAAGGTACTGCGTTTGAGGTCTTGTACCAGATGCGGCGGAACCTGAAACATCCGGCAGATTTCCTCCACATCGAATTCTCTTGTGGACAGAAACTGCGAATCCTCCGGCGGCAGGGAGATTGGCTTATACTGCATACCTTCTTCGAGGACTGCGATGCGGTGTGCGTTCCGTGCGCCGCCGTACACTCTCGTCCAGTTCTCACGGATCTTTTCGGGATTCTTCAGCACACCCGGATGCTCCAGAACACCGGCAGGCTGCGCTCCGTTTTTGAAGAATGCACTGCCGTAACGCTCCACAGCCATAGCTGCGCCGAGTGCGTTTTTCATCATGGCTATGGGAGAAAATCCCACCAGACCATTGAATCCCAGACCGGGAATGTGCAGTATCTCATCCCTCTGAAAGATGATATCCTTGTCATGCTCACCGGGCTTTTCATCAGTGTATGCATGATAGGTGTAAATGAGGTCACCGCTTTTCGGGTCGCGGTCGATCTCGACGTTCTCAGGAAGAAGCGGATACAGACCAACGATGCCGTTCTTGCCGTCACGGACAATCTGCGCATACGCATTGCCCCATAATAAAAGGTGGCACATCAGTGCTTCCCAGAATGAGAACGAGGACATCTCCGGATTCGGCTGTCGGTAGAGTATTTTGTACAGCGGATGGTCAATGGCTAATTCCTTATCCTCGCCCTGTCCGGTGTATCTGTAAAGGTGCAGCGGCAGTCCAGCAATCGTATTGGAGAGCAGCCTCACGCAGGCGTATACGGTAACGATCTGCATTGCCGTTCGCTCGTCAACACGCTCTCCGCTGTGTGTCATACCGAAAACGAACAGGTTTCCTGAATCCCGGACATTGTCCTGAATATCCGGCAGCATCGGCGCATCTCTCGGCTTGCTGATGCCAAGCCAGCTCAAAAAGCCCATAAACATTACCTCCTGTCAGATGACCACAAGCTCGTGGTCGGGTTCATCATATACACTGCCCTGCATTTCATGGCGGATCACTCTGTCAAGTGCCATGATCCATGCTACGATGCCGTCAATTTTCTCTGTGGACTTTTTCTTGGTCGGCTTGATATTTTCCGCCGCGTCAATTTCAGCGACCACATTTCCTGCCATCCATCGCAGGACAGGATTTCCGCTATGGATAAACTTGCCCTCAAGCAGCAGCTTGTAAAGCTCCTTCATCGGTGGCGACATATCCTTGAAGCCCATGCCGATTGGGACAACGGTAAAGCCGTCACCCTCAAGATCGGTGATTAACTGCGTTGCATTCCAGCGGTCGGCGGCAATTTCCTTGATGTTATACATCGTGTGCAGCTCGTTGATCGTTTTCCGCACGAAGTTGTAGTCCACCACATTGCCCTCGGTGATATGAAATAATCCCATGCGTTCCCATACATCGTAGGGAACATGGTCTCGCCGTACTCGCAAATCGAGCGTTTCTCTCGGCAGCCAGAAGTGGGGTACAACGATGTATTTATCATCTTCGTGCAGAGGAGGAAACACCAGCACAAATGCCGTGATATCCGATGTGCTGGACAGGTCAAGTCCCGCATAGCACTCCCGTCCTCGGAGCTTTTCAAGGTCGATTGGAAGATTACCCCTGTCGTAGATATGCTCCGGAATCCATGCCACCGCACTGCCTACCCACTGATCCAGACGAAGCTGACGGAATACGTTTTCTTCCGCTGGGTTTGTCAGTGCCTCGCGGTGAGCGTCACGCACTCGGTCGATGGTAATGGTGTGTCCAAGCGAAGGATTCGCCTTGTACCAAGACTCCTCGGCATTCCAGTCGTCGCCATCATCAAGTCCGTAGATCACCGGATAAAAGGACGGATCAATGCGTCTGCCCTCCAGAATATCTTTTGCTTTGGTGTGATATTCGTAGCAGATGCTGTTGCGGTCCGTTCCGGCGGTTGTGATCAGGAAGTACAGCGGCTGCGTTCTTGCATCGCCGGAGCCCTTCGTAAGAACATCCACAAGGCTTCGATTCGGCTGGGCATGAAGTTCATCCAAAACCAGACCGGATACATTCAATCCGTGCTTTGTACCGACTTCCGCTGAAAGCACCTGATAAAAGCCAACATTACTGTAATTCACCAGACGCTTTGTCGCCGCCATGATTTTTGAGCGTTTCAGAAGTGCCGGTGTCATCTCAACCATTCTTTTGGCGACATCGAATACAATGGATGCCTGCCCACGATCAGCAGCAGCGCCGTAGACCTCAGCAGACGGCTCGTTGTCGGCGTAGAGCAGATACAGTGCAATTGCCGCTGCAAGCTCACTGTTGTGCGTAGGCACAAATGACGGTCCTGCGAGATATTGGTGACTCGGACTGTCCACCTGAATGCACTGCATTTTTACAGGATGATTTACAGGTTGAATATCCAGCAGATAATGATAACGAGGGTTATTGCCGTGAGAAGCCTCCCAATGTTGCAGAATATCTTTGTTTGATGTCTCGGGGCATTTACTTGAAACGATTTTGATATCGGTGTTCAACTCGTAAATCTCACGAGTTGAAACGAGTTTGCCGCTATTATCGATTTCGATGTTCCACAGATGTCGTTCCCCGGCAATGATTGAAGAGCCGTCTTTGAAAGTCAACTTGTAGGCTTGCTCTGTATCATCCACAGGGCTTTTCGCCACAACATGACATGGCTTGCCGTTTTCATCAAATACAGTATCTCCGACTTCCAAATTTCCCATATTGGTGAATCCCTGCGGAGTCGGGATCGGTGTATCCAGTGCAAGCTGCTTCCCATTTTTCTTTGGAATTTCGACATAAGCTGTGCGGAATTGGCGGGTATCATCCTCTTTGACGATGCCGAAAATATCCCGGATGATCTGTTCCTGCCACGGCAGCAACCAGAACGGCTTTCCTGCCCAGCGTCCTTTGGTATGGCAGAGATTCTCGATGAACCGCACAGCTCGGTCAGCCTTTGCCGCATCGTAGTGCGATTCCGGCAGCATAAAGCGTGTCGGTTTATAATCCTTCAGTTTCGGATAGTTGGCAGGTCTTTCCCTTGCTTTTGCTGTTCTTGCCATCAGTTTCCTCCCAGAAGTGCATCCATATCGTCAACGGCAGCGTCCTTCATATCCGCACCTGCGGTGATCCTGCTTCTTGCGGCAGGAGTCAGACCGAACTGCTCTGCGATCTTATTCATGATTTTCAGGTATGTCTGTGCGATAGATACCTGCGGTACCTGCTGCCAGTAGCCGGATTTCGTTTTCACGATCGTGCCGTGCTGTGTCATGAATTCTTCCGCCTCTTTCCAACGAGCGTATGCCTGACAGTAGGATGCGAATGCCGCCTGATCGACCTCGGTCAGCACACCAATCTGCTCCAGTTGCTTTGACAGCCTGCGCCATTCCTTTTTTGCTTCGGGCTCCAGCCACTTCGGACAGAGCGGTGCCTTGCGTTCCGGCTTCGGCTCTGCATCATTCAGCGGACGCTTGCCCGGATTGCCTTCCAGTTCCTTGATTGCTGTCGGCGTCGGTTTTCTGCCT
>ERZ1673695.259-NODE-259-length-90061-cov-16.217930_pt1 | contig 90061 bp, 80 predicted proteins | sample MGYA00580225_ERZ1673695 | MGnify/ENA primary metagenome ERZ1673695 (study PRJEB41218, sample SAMN15661739) | gut metagenome | host: Homo sapiens | place: Canada: London | collected 2015-08-20/2019-03-30 | study: EMG produced TPA metagenomics assembly of... | reverse complement strand
ATAAAAAAAGAAAGAACACCGAGGCGTATGAGGCGTATCGCTTTGACGTCTGCGTCGGAAGCTGCACGATCGAAACGTATCGGCAGATCGCACAGAGCGAGAACGTTTCCGCATCGCTGGGCATTCAGCTGTTTTTTGAGCATTGGCCGCTGCGCCGCGGCGAAAATCAGGTCGAATGCACCCCCGGCGCGGTGCTCGAGGGCTCGCTGGAGCCGTTAAACCAAATGGTAATCCCCGACGAGCTCTATCTTTTCAAGGACGACGCCCTGATGCGGCGCGAGGACGCGATCGTGATTGACTATGGGATATATAGCCGTTTAAAGGCTGACCTCGGCGATACCCTCACCTGGAGCGTGTCGGGCCGTGACCTGGATTATGTGCTGGCCGGCGTATTCTTTGACAGCGCAGTAGATTCGTTTTGCTCTAGTGGGGATTTGAACGCCTTCTTGCCTGCCTCCGAGCGGTACTGGAGCCTGTTTCAGAACGAGGAGTTTATTCCGTCCTCGCACGTCTGCTCCTATGCCTTCTTTACGTTTCGCGATGTGGAGAAGGGAAGGCAGTTTATAGAAAACGATTTTTACATGGACATCTATTTATATTACAGATTAGGGGAGGAGTATAAGGAGCTGGCGACGGAAGAGGACTGGTACTCCGTTAAGCTGCACCCCGCGGGCGCGCTCTGGCGGGAATATGCCGCAAAAATGACGAATCTGGCCGAAAGCGGAGCTGTGAGCGCAAGCTACTGGAAAAACTCCCTGTTTATGATTTTTCTGCTCCTTCTTGCCGGATTGATTCTCTTTCACAACCAGAACAGGAAAACGGAGCTCTGCCTTCGCCCGCTGGCAATTCTGTATGCCGCCGGCCTGCGCGCCAGAGCGCTGTTCTGGTATGTCTTTCTGCGTACGGGGCTGTGCTACGCGCTGTCCGAGATCGCGTTCCTGTTCCTGTATCAAACCTTCTATCGCGTGATGAAGCACAAATACCTCTACACGGAGCTGCTGCTCCAGTATGGCGCGCTGCTGGTCGCCTGCATTCTGCTGGCCGCAGCCGCCGCAGGGATCAGCTCCGTATGGAAGTTTAGAAAATCAAATCTCTCCGAGATCTTAGCAGAGGAGGAACGATCATGATTCAGCGCTTCAGGTATTTCGAATTACGATATCGGCGCAGCAATCCATGACGGCGTCCTCTCGGATGATCTTTCCGATAGCATCCGCCGTAATTTTCCCGCTGCGGGGATTTTTGACGGAATCGATCGCCCCGCAAATATCCGCATCGACGTCGGAATACTCGAATGCAAGATCGGCGCCGTGCATCGTACAGTGGATCAGCTTTAGATTTTTGCAGTAGCAGAGCGGCTGCGTGCCGGAAATTTCACAGTTGATCAGCGTCAGCCCCTCGGAAAACCACCCCAGGTATTCCCCTTTTACAACGGAATCGGAAACGGTGACGTTCTTGCTGTGCCAGAATGCGTCTTTCGTATCAAGAACGGAATTCCGGATCGTCAGATCCTGCATATATTGAAACGAATATTTTCCTTTCATCCGGATCCGGTCGAGCGTAACGGCGCGGCTGTCCAGCAGAAAATATTCTGATTCGATTTCACTGTCAGAGATATTGAGCTCGGCGCTTTTCCAGCCAAATTCCGGAGAATGAATTTCGGAATGCGTTACGGAGATCCGGTGACATTCCCGCAGGCATTTGACGCCGTCGATTCTGCAGTCTTGAATTTTCCCGTCCGTGCAGTACCAGATCGGCGCACGCGTTTTTTCGTCCAGCTCGGACGCCGTAAGCAGAAAATTCCGCGCATGCCAAAGCGGATAACGCAAAGAAAAGCGGCAGTTTTCTACTGTGATGTTTCTGCATTCCTTTAAAACGGATTCTCCGTCGGCGGGCCCCGCAAAGCTGCAGTCCCGGACGACGGCGTCCGTCAAATGATACAAAGCGCGTTCCTCATCATAATTCCGCGCTGCGATAACTGTGCCAGAAGCCATAGAACAACCTTCCTTTATTAAAGAGTTTTCAAGGCGGCGGGACAATGGAATCTGTCCCGTCTCGGATATGATACCACCTGTATCCCACTCCAAGTCAAGCGTTTTCTTTCCGCTGCGAAAAGCATAAATTAGCTGTTGTGTAGGTTTGTCAAACATATGTTACAGTGAGGAAAAAAAATGTTCCAGGGTTTGAATTGGTGTCTTCCAGCCCAGCGGTCTCATAGGAAAGCGGTTGTAGTCCCTGCGATTATAAAGCTTGAGCTGCCTGCTGAAGTCTTCGAAAGAATAAAAAGTATGAGTGGCATAAAAACGTTCATTATCCTTGCGATGGCTTCGTTCTACCTTACCATTATGCCTGGGGGTAAAGGGGCGGATCACTTTATGTTGTATGCCATACTGTGCCAGATGTACCTGAAAGAGAGTGGGCTTGTCCCTATAGGTAGTGAAGCGGTTGGTAAACTCGGCTCCGTTATCGGTCTGAACACATTCGATAGGCATAGGAAAGTTTTTTACCAAGTGATCCAGAAACTGCGCAGATGAATAGGTGCTGTGTTCCTGGAAGGCTTCCACAAAGCGCCAGCGGGAATATTCGTCGATGGCAGTATACTGATAGAACTTTTGCCCTTTCGCATCATTGACAAGACAGACAGAAGGGACAAATTTCACATCAATTTGAATGCGCTGGCCGGGATACTGCATCTGCTCATAAGGCTTCGCAACATATTTCGGGTTGGGAGGTTTGGCAGCCATAATTCCCTGCTTGCGGAGAAATCGGTATAGCCCGGGGATGGAGCGTGAATACCCACGCTTCATGAGCTTGGCCCAGAATACGACCAGACCGGCATAGGGATTACGTCTGCGCATATCCATAATGAGCTTGATTTCATCCGGTGTATGCTGGTTGGGATGATGATGCGGTCTGCGGGAACGGTTGCGCAGAGATTCAATAGAACCATTATAACGGCGTTTCCAGCGGTAAATGTACTGACGGTTGGTTTTAAACTTGATGGCAGCTTTGGTAACGCCGTATTTGTCGGCATATTTAATTAGGGATAGACGAAAGCGCATATCTTGTGTTATCTTATTCATAGTGAAGTTCCTTTCTTTAATCTTTTTTCTGTAATAACTTAAAGATAACACAAGAAACGGGACTTCGCTATTTTTTTCTAGGTTCACTTGTAACACATGTATTGTAATCCTACACCGCTTTTTTCTTAAAAATTCTGGATGACTTTTTTTCTCACAGATGATATACTAAACTGCGTGCGCATGCGAAATTCGCAGAAAAGCGGACGCAATATGCCAAATTCTATACGATGTGTCAGGGGTTCTTGTTATGGAAAAATTAAGTTTAAATACAATCCGGGAAAAATATCTCTCTTTTTTTGAAAGTAAGGGCCATCTCCGGCTTCCCAGCTTCTCTCTCGTTCCGCATAACGATGCAAGTCTTCTTTTAATTAACAGCGGTATGGCTCCGCTGAAGCCGTATTTTACCGGAGCGGAAACGCCTCCCAGAAAGCGCGTTACGACATGCCAGAAGTGTATCCGTACGCCGGATATCGAAAATGTCGGAAAAACGGCGCGTCACGGAACTTTTTTTGAAATGTTGGGCAATTTTTCGTTTGGCGACTATTTCAAGAAGGAAGCGATTGCATGGGCCTGGGAGTTCCTGACGAAAGAATTGGAAATTCCAGAGGAGCGCTTATATGCCAGCGTATATCAGGATGATGACGAGGCCTTTGGTATTTGGACGAAGGAAATCGGTCTTCCGCCAGAAAAAGTGGTTCGGATGGGCAAGGAGGACAATTTTTGGGAGCATGGAACGGGTCCCTGCGGTCCATGCTCGGAAATCTATTATGACCGCGGCGAAAAGTACGGCTGCGGGAAGCCGGGCTGCGGCGTCGGCTGCGACTGCGACAGATATATTGAAGTATGGAACCTGGTCTTCACGCAGTTTGACCGCCAGGAGGACGGCACGTACGAACGTCTCGCGCATCCGAATATCGATACGGGTATGGGACTCGAACGCCTGGCTTGTGTTATGCAGGATGTGGACAACCTGTTTGAAGTGGACACGGTACGGAAAATACTGGACGACGTATGTGCGCTGTCCGGAAAAACGTATGGAGCGGATTGGAAAACCGATGTTTCGATCCGTGTTATTACAGATCATATCCGCAGCACCGTGATGATGATCAGCGACGGTGTCGTGCCCTCGAATGAAGCACGCGGCTATGTGCTCCGCAGACTGCTCAGAGGAGCTGCACGACACGGAAGAATGCTCGGAATCAAGGACAATTTTCTTTCCGGGCTTGCGGACACAGTGATTGAGCTTTCCGGAGGCGCTTATCCGAATCTGGTCGAAAAACGGGATTACATCAAAAAGGTAATCCGGATCGAGGAAGAACGCTTTTCCTCGACGATTGAGCAGGGAATGGCAATGCTGTCCGAACAGATCCGGAAGATGCAGGAATCTATGGGACTGAAAGAGGGCGTCCTGCCGGGACTGATCGCATTCAAGCTGCATGACACGTATGGTTTCCCGATCGATTTAACGAAGGATATCCTGAAGGATTACGGCTTTACCGTGGATGAAGACGGATTTCGGAAAGAAATGAACGCCCAGCGGGCCATGGCACGCGAGGCGCTCAAGAACAGGGAGAGCTCGTGGGCAAATCATGAAATATCGGTGCCTGCAGAGTGCCCGAAAACAAAATTCCGGGGATATGAAACGCTTCTGTGCGAGGGAGAAATTCTGTATCTCATCCGGCCCGACGGAAGCTGCGTACAGGAGGCGGATGAAGGAGAAGAAGTCATTCTTGTCACGGATGAAACGCCGTTTTATGCGGAAAGCGGCGGACAGGCAGGCGACAAGGGCGTGATCGATACCGAGGGCGGCACGTTCCGCGTCACGTCCGTAACGAAGACAAGCGATGAAAAATGGAGGCATTTGGGAACAGTAATTCACGGGGCTGTCAGCGTTGGCGCCAAAGCCGTGCTGACGGTGGACCGTCAGGAGCGTCTCTGCGCTGAGCGGAACCACAGCGCCACACATCTGCTTCAGAAAGCGCTTCGCATCGTGCTGGGAGAGCATGTTCATCAGGCAGGCTCCAGCGTGACGGCGGATCGCCTGCGTTTCGACTTCAACCATATGCAGGCCATGTCAAAGCAGGAGCTGCGGACGGTGGAGGATATCGTAAACGACGCCATATATAATGATTATCCTGTTACGACACAGGTCCTGCCCCTGGAGGAAGCGAAAAAGCTGGGCGCGACGGCTCTTTTTGGGGAAAAATACGGAGACCTGGTACGCGTCGTGAAAATGGGAGACTTCAGTCTGGAATTCTGCGGCGGAACGCACGTCAAGAATACCTCCTCAGTGGGAATGTTCAAAATTCTGCATGAAAGTGCGGTAGCTGCCGGCGTCCGAAGAATCGAGGCTGTGACGGGATCGGGCGCACGCGCGGTATACGCGGGAGAGGAGTCCGTTCTGGCAGACGTCGCCGAGCTTTTCAAAGCGAATTATTCCGATGTTGTCAACAAGGTTTCCAATTTGTATACGCAATATAAATCTGCGGTAAGAGAGCTCGCGCAGCTGAAACAGAAAAATGCCGTAGCCGATCTGGACGCTTTGCTTGCCGCGGCTGAAGAAATCAACGGTGTCAAGGTTGTGACCGGCAGGTTTGATGCGCTGGACCCGAACGGCCTGCGCGATCTGGCTGACAGCCTCCGAGACAAGATGAATGTCGGCGTGGTAATTCTGGCGTCCTCCTTCGGCGGAAAAGCGGCGATTACAGCGATGGCTACGAAGCCTGCTGTCGCAAAGGGAATACATTGCGGAAATATCGTAAAGAAAGCGGCGGCAATCTGCGGAGGCGGAGGCGGAGGCAGGCCGGATATGGCGCAGGCTGGAGGAAAACAGCCGGAGAAAATAGACGAAATGCTTTCCAAAGCAAAAGAATTTTTGTTTTAATGGGATTTGGGATAAAGGAGGCGTGATCGGAATGGATAACTGTATCTTCTGTAAAATTATACGCGGTGAAATTCCTTCGGAAAAAGTATATGAAGACGAGTGCTGTATTGCCTTTCATGATATCAATCCGCAGATGCCGGTACATATCATAGTTGCAGCCAAGAGGCATGTATCTGACATACTCGGCTTTCAGGAAGAGGACGCGGCGTTTTTGGGAAAAATCCAGCTTGCTGTCGCAAAGATCGCCAGACAGCTGAAGCTTACGGAAAACGGATTCCGTGTGATCAACAACTGCGGAAAAGACGCGAAGCAATCGGTTCCCCATCTGCATTACCATATTCTTGCAGGCGGCGACATGGGAGAAAGGATCGTATAAAATTGGAAGCGATTACTGCGGAATTAAATGATTTATGGGGCTTTCTCGGGCGATGCCTGGAAAGCCCGGCTTTGCTGATCACGGTGATCCTGGTGCTCGGCGTCATATTGGTAAACGGATGGACGGATGCCCCGAACGCGATTGCAACGGTGGTATCCACGGGCTCCATGAAACCGAAATCTGCGATTTTAATGGCAGCGGCATTGAATTTTGCGGGAGTGCTGCTGATGTCGCTGATCAGCAGCAAGGTTGCGGATACGATTTATAAGATGGTCGATTTTAAAGGAGACGCGCAGAATGCGCTGATAGCGCTGTGCGCGTCTTTGTTTGCCATTGTGCTGTGGGCCGTGGCGGCCTGGTGGTTCGGAATTCCTACGAGTGAAAGCCACGCGTTGATTGCGGGTGTGACGGGAGCGGCGATCGCGCTCGGCGGCGCAGACGGCGTCAACATGGGCGAATGGGTGAAGGTTATCATCGGGCTTGTCCTGTCTACCGTACTCGGCTTTCTGATGGGGTATCTTATTGTAAAGCTTGTCGTTTCGCTCTGCAGACATATGGACCGGCGAAAGACAGATTCCTTTTTCAAGGGAGCGCAGATTACCGGCGGCGCGGCGATGGCCTTTATGCATGGCGCACAGGATGGACAGAAGTTTATGGGCGTATTCATGCTGGGGAGTATGCTGGCAAGCGGACTGTATGTGCCGGGCGGCAGCTTTGATACGAAGATCTGGCTGATGCTGCTTTGCTCTGTTGTAATGAGTCTGGGAACCTCCATTGGCGGATACCGCATCATAAAATCCGTTGGCATGGATATGATCAAGCTTGAAAAATATCAGGGATTCTCTGCCGATATCGCGGCGGCGCTGTGTCTGCTGCTGGCTTCTCTGACAGGCGTTCCGGTCAGCACGACACATACGAAGACGACGGCAATTATGGGCGTTGGCGCGGCAAAACGTTTATCCGCCGTTAATTGGGGAATCGTAAAGGAAATGGTACTTGCGTGGGTACTCACATTTCCGGGCTGCGGATTAATAGGATTTATAATGGCAAAACTATTTATGGCAATCTTTTAAGGAGGACGCGGGCATGGCGAAGAAAAAAGAAGTAAATTATTTTGAAATGATGGAGGATGCGATGCGGCACGCCTGCGATATCAGCGACCGCCTGCTGGAGCTGATCCGGGATTTCGGGCAGGAGAAAACACGGGAAAAGCTGCCTGCAAGGCTTGATGCGATCCATGAAATCGAGCATGACGGCGACAGAGTCCATGACGAGATCATCTATGAGCTGAATCGGGCCTTTATCACGCCGATTGACCGCGAGGATATTCTGCTTGTTGCGCACGATATTGACAAAATTACGGACAACATAGAAAATGTGGCCTTCCGTCTGTGGATGTTCAACGTCACGGCGTTGCGTCCGGAAATGCAGGAATTTGTTGAACTGATCAGAAAATGCTGTGGAAAGGCTGCGGAGGTTCTCGCAGAATTTGGGAATTTTAAAAAGTCAAAGGTCATTCTGACGCTGATTCGCCAGCTGTCTGAATACGAGCATGAGGGCGATACGCTTTACCGTACCGCAGTGAAAAATCTTTTCACGAACGAGACGGATCTGCTTGAAATTCAGAAATGGCGCGAGCTCTACCATGACATGGAGATTTGCTTCGATACCTGCAAGGAGATGGCGCAGTCTGTGGAAAATGCCATCGTAAAGAACAGCTGAGCTGGAATCTGCAATGTTAATCGAGTGTAAAGACGTTTGTCTGGCATATGAAAACCATACGGTTCTTTCGAATTTGTCCTTTCCTGTCCGGAAGGGTGATTATCTCTGCATAATCGGAGAAAACGGTTCCGGCAAAACTACGCTGATGAGAGCGCTTCTTGGGCTCAAGTCCGTGGAAAAGGGCAGCATTGTTATGGGAGACGGACTGAAGCAGAACGAAATTGGCTATCTGCCGCAGCAGACGGGGCTTCAGAAGGATTTCCCTGCCTCCGTATGGGAAGTGGTGCTTTCCGGCAGAATCAACCGGCTTGGCTTCCGGCCGTTTTTTTCAAAGGAGGATAAACGGATTGCAGATCGGAATCTGGAACGGCTGGGAATTGCGGCGCTGAAAACTTCCTGCTATCGTGAGCTGTCCGGAGGGCAGCAGCAGCGCGTGCTGCTTGCGCGGGCGCTTTGCGCGGCGCAGAAGGTGCTTCTTTTGGACGAGCCGGCGGCGGGACTTGACCGTATGGCAACAGAAGAACTGTATCACATTATTTTTGATTTGAACCGGCATCACGGAATTACGATTATTATGATCACGCACGATGTGGACCGTGCGCTCCGCGACGCGACGCATATTCTGCATCTGCATAAGGACGAAACGTTTTTTGGCGATCGGGATCGTTATCTGGAGTGTGCAACCTGCCGCCAGCTGACGGAAGAAGAGCGGCGTGAAGCGTCAGGGGGCTGCGGCCATGCATGAAGCGCTCGATTTGCTCCGCCAGATTTTTTCCCTGTCGTTTATGGTGCGCGCACTGGTCGTAGGCGTACTGGTAGCGCTCTGTTCCGCTCTTCTTGGCGTCAGCCTGGTGCTGAAACGGTATTCCATGATTGGAGACGGCCTGTCCCACGTAGGCTTCGGCGCGCTGGCCGCTGCAGCGGCTATGAACGCAGCTCCGCTGAAGGTCGCAATTCCGGTCGTTGTAATAACGGCCTTCCTGCTGCTGCGTGTGAATGAAAACGGAAAACTGAAAGGCGATTCGGCCATTGCGCTTGTATCCGCCAGTGCGCTGGCGCTCGGCGTCCTGATTGTCTCCGTATCGGCTTCTAATATTGATCTGAACAGCTACATGTTTGGAAGCATCTATGCGGTGAGCCAGAGCGATATGTATCTGAGCATCGCGCTTTCCGCCGGAATCCTGATTCTGTATCTGCTGTTTTACAATAAAATTTTCGCGGTAACGTTTGACGAAAATTTTGCGCGGGCAACCGGCGCGCACGCTTCCGTATATAATATGGTTATGGCATGTCTTACCGCCGTTACCATCGTGATCGGAATGCGCCTGGTCGGCTCGCTGCTGATTTCCAGCCTGATTCTTTTTCCTCCTCTGACGGCGATGCGCGTTTGTAAAACCTTTCGGCGTGTCGTGGTTTTGTCTGCTGTTCTCGGAGTAGCGTGCGTGACGGCGGGAATCCTGCTTTCTTTTCTGCTGGACGTGCCGGCGAGCGCCTGTATTGTACTTGTAAATCTTGCGGCATATTTGCTTTTCAGCCTGGCGGGATGGGCCGCTTCGCAGTCAGGAAAACGGAAAACCATGAGATCGAGGCGTGAAACAAATGGATAATATTTTATTGATTGATGGAAACAGTATTTTAAACAGGGCATTTTACGCGACACAGAACAGCTTTTTGAAAAACGCCGAGGGCTTTGCTACGGGGGCACTCTTCGGTTTTTTGAATATTTATCTGAAGCAGGCGGAGGAACTCCGGCCGGCATACGCGGCTGTTGCGTTTGACGTAAAGGCGCCTACCTTTCGGCATGAACGGTATGAGGCGTATAAAGCGGGCCGGAAGGGAATGCCTGACGAGCTGGCGGCGCAGCTTCCCGTCGCAAAGGAACTGATCGACGCGATGGGAATCACTGCAATCGAGCTCCCCGGATTTGAAGCGGACGATTTGCTGGGAACGTATGCAAGGCTTGCTTCGGAGCAGGGACTTTGCTGCTACATTCTGACAGGAGACCGCGACGCGCTGCAGCTGACAGGAGAAACGGTACATGTGCTGCTTTGCTCTACGCAGAAAGGACGCCCGCAGACAGAGGAATATGATACCGAAGCGGTTCTGCGGAAATACGGCGTGCTGCCCCGGCAGCTGATTGATGTAAAAGCACTGATGGGGGATGCCTCCGATAACATTCCCGGCGTTCCCGGAGTGGGAGAAAAAACCGCAGCGGCGCTGATTGGTGAATACGGCTCTCTTGACGAAGTTTATGCGCATCTGGAGGAGATTACGAAGCCGTCTCTGCGGATGAAACTAGCAGAAAACAGGGATTTGGCATACATGAGCAGGATGCTCGGAGAAATTGAGACGCAGGCGCCTGCGCCGCTGGGGCTTTCCGACCTTCGCGTGCGGACCGTACGCGCGGACGTTCTGAATGCGCTGCTCGATCGACTGGAATTAAAATCGGCAAAGAAAAAGATTGCCGCTATGGGATGGCTCTCCGCGCAGCCGGAGGCAGACGGAACCGATGCGCCGTCTTTGTTTTCCCTGCTGGAGGAACCTTCCGCTGAGCCGGCCGCAGCGGGAAGCCTGCTTTCTGCAAAGGAATTTTCCTCGAAGGTAAAGGACTTTTTGTATATTTATCCGAATGGCGGGGATTCGCGGTACCTCTATTTCGACTTGTCCTGCGGAGACGAGCCTGCCTTGTACCGGTGCGAGGGCGCTGTGGAGCCGGAAATCCAGGAGCTTTTTGAAAGGAAAAATCTTAAAAAGGTTTTGTTTGATGCAAAGCCGTTCCTCCTGTATCTGCTGAAGCAGGGAATCGGCTTTGAAAACCTTGCGTGCGACCTTACCATTGCGTCTTACCTTTTGGATTCAACCAGGAAAACCGAGCATATCGAGGATGTCTGCCGTTTCCTGACGGGAAAGCAGCTGCCGGTAAATGTCCGCATCCTGAAGCCCATGCGCGAGGCTGCGGAAAAACGTCTTGCGGAAAACGGGCTGACTGTGCTGTATGAAACGGTGGAGCTTCCGCTTGTACGGGTGCTGGCAGAGCTTGAGCGCGAGGGGTTCCGCGTAGACGCCGCCGTATTGAAGGCGCAGGGAGAAGAAATAGACGCAAGAATCGAAAGCCTCAGCAGGGACATTTTTGCGCTTGCGGGACACGAATTCAATATCAACTCTCCGAAGCAGCTTGCCGCCGTACTGTTTGAGGAGCTCGGGCTGAAATCCGGAAAAAAGACCAAGCAGGGCTATTCTACCAATCAGGACGTATTGGAAGCGATCGCCTCGGAGCATCCGATTATCCCGCTGATTACGGAGTACCGGCAGAACACGAAGCTCAAATCAACCTATATCGACGGCCTGACGAATGTGATTGAGCCGGAGACGCAGCGCGTTTATTCCTGCTTTCACCAGACGGTTACCGCAACAGGCCGCTTGAGCAGTACGGAGCCGAATCTCCAGAATATCCCGGTACGTACGGAACTTGGAAAGCTGATCCGGAAAGCGTTTGTCCCGACAGACGACCGGCATGTTCTTGTGGATGCGGACTACTCACAGATCGAGCTGCGCGTGCTTGCGCATATGTCCGGCGATTCGGCCATGCAGGAAGCATTCCGCAGCGATATGGATATCCATACCATCACGGCGGCACAGGTAAACGGCGTACCGCCGGAGCTGGTAACCTCCCAGATGCGAAGCCGCGCGAAAGCGGTTAATTTCGGAATTGTGTACGGGATCAGTGATTTCGGCCTTTCCCGTGATCTCGGCATACCGGTCTACGAAGCGAAACGGTACATCGAGAGCTATTTCAGACAATATCCTGGTGTAGAAGAATTTATGGGATCGCTTGTCGTATTTGCCAAAGAGCACGGATACGCCAGAACGCTGATGGGGCGCCGGAGATATCTGCCGGAACTGAATTCCGCAAAATATTCGGTCCGTCAATTCGGCGAGCGTGTGGCCATGAACATGCCGATTCAGGGCACGGCTGCGGATATCATTAAAATTGCAATGATCCGTGTCAGCGAAGAGCTCCGTAAGGGCGGATTCGCTTCCCGCCTGATCCTGCAGGTTCATGATGAGCTGCTTATTGATGCGCTGAAATCTGAGCAGACCGAGGTGATGGCACTTCTGAAGCGCTGCATGCAGGACGCATACACGCTCGATGTACCGCTGAAGGTCGATGTAACGGCAGGAAACAGCTGGTATGAATGCAAATAAAAACAGAAGGGGCGATTGGAGCCATGAAAGTATTGGGCGTTACGGGAGGGACCGGCAGCGGCAAGACCGTCGTCTGCAGAATGCTGAAGGAGCAGGGCGGAAAAATCATCGACGCTGATAAAATTACGCGAAAGCTGCAGGAGCCGGGACAGACTGTATATAACGAGATAAAAGCGGCGTTCGGAACCGATGTGATTGCGCCGGACGGAACGATCGACCGGAAAAAGCTGGGGGCGATCGTTTTCACAGACCGGCGGCAGCGCGGAATCCTGAACGGAATCGTACATACCCGCGTTTCACAGGAAATCAAAGAGCGTATAAAGAAATACCGCGAACAGGGCGACGTCCCGTTTGCGGTTCTGGATGTCCCGATTCCGGTGGAAGAAGGATTTTTTGATACGGCGGACTGTATTTGGGCCGTCGTTGCGAATGACGATCTGCGCATCGCACGCCTGATGGGGCGCATGGGGATTTCGGAAGAGGAGGCGGCGCTGCGTATTTCGGCGCAGATGACGAATCGCGAATACGAGGCGATCGCGGATGTGACGATCTTGAACGAGGCCGGCACGGAAGAGCTCAAAAAGCTCGTGCTGTTTGAATTAAAGAGGTTTCTGGCAGGATGATGAAAACGACGCAATTAATAAAAAGAACGCTTCCGTACTATAAAAAATATTGGAAAATCATGGTATTCGACTTGTTCTGCGCCGGACTGACCACGATCTGTGAGCTCGTGCTGCCGCTGATCATAAAATATTTTACGAATACGGCGATGGAGGACGTCGGAAAGCTGGCGCTTAGTACGGTCCTTTTACTTGGCGGGCTTTATCTCGTCCTGCGCGCCATTGATGCCGCCGCAAATTATTATATGGCCTCCACAGGGCATATTATGGGGACCAGGATAGAAACGGATATGCGGCGCGATCTGTTCGTCCATTTGCAGAAGCTTTCTTTTACGTATTATGACAGCGCGAAAATCGGGCAGATCATGTCTCGTATCACAACGGATTTATTTGACGTCACAGAGTTCGCGCATCACTGTCCTGAGGAGTTTTTCATTGCGGGAATCAAAATTACGGCGTCCTTTGTCATTCTTCTGAACGTAAATGTCTGGCTGACGCTGATTATGTTCGCCGTGATTCCTCTGATGCTGCTGGTTACGACGGCGGTGCGCAAAAAGATGCGGGCTGCCTTCAAAGAGCAGCGTCAGCGCTGCGGAGAACTGAATGCCGGCGTGGAAGACAGCCTGCTCGGAATCCGCGTCGTGAAATCCTTTGCGAACGAAGCGCTTGAAAACGAAAAATTTGAACGGGGAAACAGAGACTTTTTCCGTGTTAAAGCAAAAGCGTACAAATATATGGCGGCCTTTCAGACCTCCACGCGCGTATTTGACGGCGTGATGTATATCGTCGTCGTTGTTGCGGGTGCCATTTTTATGATTTATGGCAAGATTACGCCTGGAGATTATGTAGCCTATCTGCTGTATGTTTCGACGCTGCTCGCCTCTGTACGCCGGATCATAGAATTTACCGAGCAGTTTCAGCGGGGCATGACGGGAATTGAGCGTTTTACGGAAATTATGGATATCGAGCCTGATATCCGGGATCTTCCGGGGGCGGCGGAGCTGAAGAACGTACAGGGAGAGATTGAATTCCGGCACGTTACGTTCGGCTATGGAGACGACTGTGTTCTTTCGGATATCAGTCTTTCCGTGAAAAAAGGCGACAGCATCGCGCTTGTCGGTCCCTCCGGCGGCGGAAAAACCACGCTTTGCAGTCTGATTCCGCGCTTTTATGAATTAAAAGAAGGTGAAATTCTGATTGATGGCAGGGATATCCGCAGCTTTACGCTTCGTTCGCTGCGGGAGCACATTGGAATCGTACAGCAGGACGTATATTTGTTTTCCGGAACGGTTATGGAAAATATTGCATACGGAAAACCGGGCGCTTCTTTTGCAGAGATTCAGGAAGCGGCAAGGCTGGCGGGCGCGGAGGAGTTTATACAAAAATTACCGGAGGGATACGATACTTATGTGGGAGAACGCGGCGTTAAGCTTTCCGGCGGGCAGAAGCAGCGGATCAGTATTGCGCGCGTGTTTCTGAAGAATCCTCCGATTCTGATTCTGGATGAGGCAACCTCGGCGCTGGATAACGAAAGCGAAAAGCTCGTACAGGCTTCGCTGGAACGCCTGACGAAGGGAAGAACAACTTTTACGATCGCACACCGGCTGACGACGATCCGAAACGCTTCCGAAATACTGGTGCTTACCTCTAACGGCATCGAGGAACGCGGCACGCATGAGGAGCTGCTGGCCAGAAAAGGAATTTATTACCGCCTGTATCGCGGCTAAACACCCGGCGGCGCTTTTCCCGGCTGCCGGTATTTTTATAGCTTCATACGTTAAAATTATGTTAATTTCATGTAAAATATAAATCAGAAATTGGTTGCCAAATGAAATGCGGAGTGTTAGAATATCTCAAAAGAAGCAGGGAGGCCATGAAAAATGAAGCAACGGATAAGAGGCATATGCGGTATTCTTCTGACAGCTGCGGTGCTGTGCGCCTGGGGCTGCGGATCAAAGCCGCAGGACGGCGGAGCGACGCTTCCGCCGGCAGCGTCTGCAACGCCGGAAAAGGAAACAATCGACTATCTGAACGAGCTGACAGAGATTGAATTTACGCAGGCAAAAAATGTCATACTGTTCATCGGCGACGGTATGGGGATGAACCATATTCCGGCCACGGATGCGATCGCCGGGGGACAATATAACGGGAAGCTTGCGATTGAATATCTGCCGAATCAGGGTACGGCGATAACGCTCTGCAACGAGGGCGAGCCGGACAGCGCTTCCGGCGGTACGGCGCTTGCCTGCGGGTACAAAAGCAACCGGAAGTATCTGGCGATGAATGTGAAACGGGAGGAAGTACAAAGCGTCGTGGAGCTGGCGCACTCCCTGGGAAAGAAAACGGGCGTCGTAACGAATGAGAGCATCGTGGACGCGACACCGGCCGCATTTACGATCCATGCGCCGAACCGCGACGACGAATCCGATATCGCGAAGCTGCAGATTGAAACCTCCGTGGCGGATCTTATCATCGGCGGCGGCAAGGCGATGTATGATAAGGCGCTGGAGGATTCTGCTTACCGGCAGATGCTGGAAGACAACCGGATCACCTATGCGACGACGTGGGAGGAAGTAGAGGCGTATCCTAATGAAGGCCGGCTGATTGCGACGCTGACCGACGATTACTTTGAAAAAGCGGAGGAAGCCAGTCCGACGCTTGCGCAGATGACGGAAAAGGCGCTTTCCCTTCTGAGCGAATCGGAAGAGGGCTTTTTTCTCCTGGTGGAGGGCGGCGCAATGGACGAATCGGCACACGTGTCCGATGTGCTGGAGCTGACCAGGCAGATGCTGGCGTTCGACGACGCCGTAAGTCTTGGAATCCGCTTTGCGGCCGAACATCCGGATACGATCGTTATTGTAACCGCAGATCACGATACAGGCGGGCTCCAGCCGAAGGAACAGGCGGATCCATACGTGACCGCACACCGGGCGGAATACCATACGAGCGAAATGCTGAAATATGAGGCGGCGCTTCAGGAGGCGAACCCGGAGGTCGACCTTGCGGCGCTTCCGTACCGCTTTACGACAATTGCGCATACCAATAATAACGTGCAGGTCTTTGCGCTCGGCTTTGGTACGGAGATTTTCAACGGAGAAACGGTGCAAAGCTTTGAAATCGGAAAATTTATCGGCGCTGCGCTCGGAGACGAGAGCTTTGGGGCTCAGAACAAAAACGGGCTGCAATAAGGCGGAAAAAGCTTCTGAATCGGATTATTCCCCCAGACGTGCTGCGGCCGCATTTTCTGAAATGATATTCCATGCCTCTGCATCGATTGTTTCATTTTTGCATAATAGCCGCATCTCCGCGTCTGTAATTTCGCGAAGCACCCTGCACGGATTCCCGACAGCGACAACGTTATCGGGGATATCCTTTGTTACAACGCTTCCTGCGCCGATGACAGCATGATTACCGATATGAACGCCGCCGACAATGGTAACGCTTCCGCCGATCCAGCAATGATTTCCGATCGACACCGGCTTTCCATATTCATATCCGCTGCTTCTTGTTACAGGGTGGATGGGATGACCTGCAGTATAAATAGAAACGTTGGGCCCAAGCATGCAGTTATCGCCGATTGTGATTTTAGCGACATCGATCATCACGCAATGATAGTTTGCATAAAAATTTTTCCCGAGCTGAATATGGGTTCCATACTCGCAATAAAACGGCGGCACAATAAAAAGATTTTCTGAATGGGGAATCACCTCTTTCAGTGCGCGGTTGATTTTTTCATATTCCCACCGGTCAAGCTCGTTCACCCTTTTTAGCTTTTTCTTGCACGCTGTCATTTCCTGCAGCACGGTTTCGTCTGCGATATAGGCCAGCCCCTGATCCCGTCTTTCGGAATTTGTCATAATTGGATTCTCCTTTCCCTTCTTGCAAAGAGTACCTTTCTATCCTATCATAATTATAAAAGAGTGAAAACGGGGAACGCGCCGCAATCGTATAAATACCCAAAAATTTTTAACATATCTTTTTGCTTTTTTAGCGTTAAAGAGATTGCTATTCTGTGAATGACACGATATAATGAAAATACCAAATCTATTAAGGGAGCGTGTTTTATGAAAAAAATGATTTCGCTGCTGCTTGTTTTACTGCTGGCAATGGGCTGCGCGGCGGGCTGCGGCGATGATGAAAAAGAAAACAAGGACAAAGACGCAAAGGCTCTGACAGTTACGGACATACATCAGACCATGAGCAAGCTGTCCGAGGGAATGGCATTCGAAGTAAACTTTTCTGTGAACGTCAAGCCCTCCTTTGAGGAAGGCACCGTCACAAAAGAAGAATTCGAGGCAGTGCTCGGCTCGTTTATGGAAGCAAAGCTGGACGGCTCCTATGAGCTTTCTCTCCTGATGAAAGGAGAAGCGGACACAGAAGGCGGAATGCTGGAGATTCTTTTGAAGAACGAACCCATCACGGACATCATTCAGAAGGATGAAAAAATGTACGTGAACGTAAAAACGTTCTTTGAACTGTTCGTGAAAATCGCCGGAGCGGCCATGGACGGGGAGTCCTCCATATATGCCGATATGCTGAAGTGGCCTTATGAAAATGAATACATCGAGCTTTCTCAGCTTACCGAACAGCTGGGAGGCCTGTCCGGCACCGTATTGCCGGATATGGGAGCGATGCTCCCTGGATTGGACGGAGGCATCTCCGGCGATGCGGGCGCTTCCATGGATCCCGCGGAGCTTGAAGCGCTTGTCGCTTCGATTCTTGAGGCTCTCCCCACAGAGGAAACGGAAGCGTTTTTGAATAAAATCGCGGGCGCGATGTCCGATGCAAACGCATTTACGGCAGAATCCGAAAAAATAGAGCTGAGACTGGACCGCTCCAACGCTGCGGCGGTCGTGACTAATCTGTGCGGCGTGCTGCGTACGGATTTGGCGGACTACATGGAGACGCTGGCCTCTTCTCTGAAGGATGTGGAGAGCCTGCCGGAAGAGGCGAAGCAGCTGTTCTCACAATTTGATAAAGCGGCGTTCCAGGAAGAGCTTGATGCGGCACTGGAGGAAGAGGCGCTGAAGGAAGCTGCGGCGGAGCTGGAGCAGGCACTGGAAAACGCGCATTTTTATTTCACGGTTGAAGCTACAGATACATCCTGCGCTTTCAAAATAGACCTTCAGGTTCCCGTGACAGAAAGCGGCGCGAGCGAGCTGCCGATCACGCAGGCTGGATTTGCTTTTGAGTTCCGCTTCGAAGAAAAAACGATCGGGGAAATCCAGGCTCCCGACGCGCTGCTTACGGAAGAAGAGCTGCAGTCTTTTCTGGAACTCTTTCTCGGAGAGGATGTGTTTGGCGGTGCGGCTGCCTGAGCGGCTTGAAACATTATTTATTACAGAATAAAAAAACAGGAGCAGGCGGTGTGATATGATATGCCGCCTGCTCCCGTTCTGTTTAGAGGGGCTTTATTGCTCCAGCTGGCGGCCGATTACGGCCGCGGCGGACTGCGTCAGCTTGGCTTCGGTATCGCCCAGCGTGTTTTTGTTGTCAGGTGAAAACATAATGACAGATCCGACCGGATCGCCATGGGAAATGATCGGCGTAACGACGTAGGACATGATTTTATCACCGCCGATGCCTTCCAAAATTGGGAAATAGTCGTTTTTTTTGTCCCTTGCAATGAATGTGGAGCGATCCTCCATCGCCTGCTCCAGCTGTCTGGTGATTCTTTTTCCTGTAAAATCCTTCTTTGAAATGCCGGAAACGGCGACGACAGCATCTCGATCGGTGATACACGTAGGATATCCCGCCGTTTTTGCAAGGCTGTCGGCAAACTGAACGGCGAATTCGTTTAGATCGCTCATTACGGAATATTTACGCAAAATAATTTCTCCGTTTTCTCCCGTATAGATCTCGACGGGATCGCCCTCCCGGAGACGGAGCGTGCGGCGGATTTCCTTCGGGATCACAATTCTGCCAAGCTCGTCGATTCTTCTGACGATGCCTGTGGCTTTCAGCAGATTAATATTCCTGGCTTCACTCATATATCAAAAACTCCTTCATCAAAGCTGTTGTAAAAATTTCTCTTTTGTATTATTTACCACTGAGAAAAAAATATACACAAAAATATGGCGAAGCGGCTTGCAATTTAGCCTGCGAGGCATTAATATGTAACAAAGTTCCTGAAGGAGTGTTGTCATGAAACGGGCGGCAGTTATATTTTTGACGGTGATAATGGTAAGTTTGGCTTCCTGCGGCGGCGCCCCGAAAACAGAGGGGGAGCCGGAATTTCCAATGCGGGGAGAGGTTCCGGTAAGCGAGAAAACGGTACGGTTCCTGGGGAGATATTATGAATCGGAAGGCGTCTATTATACGAATCTGAGCTGCTCCGGCTTTGAGGTTCGCTTTGAGGGCACGGAGCTGAAAGCGGAATTTATTTCCGAACCGACGGACGCGGATCATAATACATATATTCACGTTTTTGTCGACGACGATTACAGCGCGCTTGAGAAGACGGAGGCGGATGGCACGCAAGACGGTCTTGTAAACGACAGCCGCATTTTACTGGAAGCGGGACGCAGCACAGTGACGCTGGTCAGCGGCCTGGAGGAGGGCGTCCATAAAATAACGGTACAGAAGGCGAATCAGTCATCTCTGAACAAATTGGGAACGATTAAATTATTCCCCGGTGACGGCGCTGTGCTGGAGCCTCCCGCGGCGAAAGAAAAGAGTATTCTTGTGATCGGAGATTCCATTACCTGCGGCTCCAACAACCTGGGAGAGGATCTGGCCGTCAGCTATTCGGCTTCTGAAGACGGGCTTTTTACAATGGGGGCTTATGCGGCGCGGCACTTTGACGCGGATCTTGAGGTTTTTGCAAAAAATGGCCTTTATACATCGCTTATCAATACGTCTTATGACGAGAATATGCTCAGATATGCGGATCCCTTTAATGAAATCCTTGTTCCGTGGGATACGGAGCTCCCGGGGCGCCAGCGCGATCTCGTTGTGATTAACTTGGGCATTAATGACACCAATGTGATCAATTCATCCGAGGGAGCCTATTCGTACGAACAATTTCGGGAGGATTATATCCGACTGATCCAGGAGGTTCGTACTCTGTATCCGGACAGTTATATTCTTTGCACGGATATTTCCGCTTCGGCGGCCCAGGAGCAGAAGGCCGTAGAGGAATATATCGCCCGGACAGGGGACGCAAATATATCGTTTTGGCTGAGAAATACGGTTTACAGCAGGCACCCCCTGATTTCCACGCATCAGAGCGAAGGCAAAATGCTGGTTCGCGCGCTTGAAGATTTGGGTATTTTTTAAATTTATATAGAATGTGAGGTCAGAAACATGCGAACAAAAAAAGATATTATTCAGTTATTTGAAAACCCGGGAGCGGAGTATCGAGGCAAGCCGTTCTGGTCCTGGAACGGAGAGCTCCGTAAGGAAGAATTGCTGCGTCAGCTCTCAATCATTAAGGAAATGGGATTCGGCGGCTTCTTCATGCACTCGCGCGCGGGACTGATTACGGACTATCTCGGCGAAGAATGGTTCGAGCTTGTGAACGCGGTTGCGGATGAAGGAGAAAAGCTGGGACTGGAAGCCTGGCTGTACGATGAGGATCGCTGGCCGAGCGGAAGCGCCGGAGGAAAAGTAACTGTCGATCCGCAGTATCGGATGAAATCAATGGTTCTGTACTGCTACGATCGCAGCGCATTTGACTGGAACAGGGAAATTCCGGGAGAAAACGGATATGAGGTGATCGCCGTTTTCGCGGCGCGCATTGAAGGAAGAGCTGTTTACGAATTTGTTCTCTGCGAGGATCAGCAGGCGCTGGCAGAGGCCCTGAAGGAGGAGCAATATAATAAGGTGCTTGTATTCCGGATTGTTCCGAATGCGCCGGCAAGCGTTTACAACGGCACGACTTATATCGATACCATGAGCCGCAAGGCAGTTGACCGTTTTATCGAATTGACGCACGAAGTATATAAGGAGCACTGCGGGAACCGCATCGGCGGAAGCATCCGGGGAATTTTTACCGACGAGCCGCACCGGGGACATATGCTGGACGACTGCCATGTGGAAAACGGCGTGGAAATCTGCTCCGCTGCGTATACGGATGATTTTTTTGAAGAATTTGAAAAGAGATACGGCTACCAGCTGAGGCCGCTTCTTCCCGAATTATTTTTCCGCAAGGACGGGCGTAAGGTTGCCAAAATCAAGCTGGATTTTGTTGATCTCGGCAATAACCTCTTTATTGAACGCTTTGCAGAGCCGATCCGTGAATGGTGCGACAAAAACGGAATGGTTTTTACAGGTCATGTGCTGCATGAGGATTCGTTTGCGAACCAGACGGTTCCGAACGGCTCTCTGATGCGTTTCTATCCGCATATGACTTATCCGGGCATCGACCTTCTGACGGAGCATAACCGCTGCTATTGGGTAGTGAAGCAGCTGGCGTCTGCCGCCAGACAGGTTGGCCAGAAATGGATGCTTTCCGAGCTGTACGGCTGTACGGGATGGCAATTCGACTTCCGCGGGCATAAGGCGGTCGGAGACTGGCAGGCTCTTCTCGGAATCAATCTGCGCTGCCAGCATCTTTCCTGGTATACGATGGAGGGCGAGTCGAAGCGCGACTATCCGGGCAGTATTTTCCATCAGTCCACTTATTATAAAGATTATAATTATGTAGAAACGTATTTTGCCAGATTTGGCGCCGTTATGACGCAGGGCCGCCAGGTCTGCGATCTTCTTGTACTGAATCCCATCGAATCGACGTGGGCGATGATCTATGCCGGCTGGGCGCATTGGATCAATCCGACGCCGGACAATACGGACGAGAGGGAGCTTGAAAAGCATTATGAGCAGCTGTTCCATATGCTGATGGGAAGCCAGCTTGATTTTGACTACGGCGAAGAATACATGATGAAGGAGCTGTATTCCACGGGCCGGGATTCCAGCGGAAAAGCCATTCTCCGGATTGGAAAAGCCGATTACCGTACGGTAATCGTAAGCGGCATGATCACTATGCGTTCCTCCACCGTTCAAATCTTAAAAGAATTTTTAGAGCTGGGCGGAAGGGTGATCTTCTCAGGAGAGATTCCTCAATATGTAGACGGTGTCGAATCTAAAGCAGTCTGCGAGCTCGCCGCTCATCCGAATGCCGTAACGATCCCGTTTGAAAAGCAAGCGCTCGCCGAAGCAGCGAGGAAGACGTCCTCCTTTTACCCCGTAGTGGAGGGAGAGGGCGCGGAAAGCGTTTTCGTACAGATGCGTTACGATGCAGACCGAAAGCTCCTTTACGCAGCGCTGCTGAATACGGACCGGGAAAATCCGCGCGCCTCTCTGCGCCTTTCGCTGCGGGATCCTTCCGGCGCGTTTTCCTTCCGGGAAGCGCCTCTGTTCGCGGAGCAATGGGATCTGGCTTCCGGCAAACGATTCCGCAAAGAGCTTTCTATTGAAAACGGAGTCCCTGCGGTAACGTTCGGAATGGAAGCCGCAGGAGAAAAAATATTCGTATTTACCCGCGAAGAGGATCCGTCGCTGGAGACACCGGAGAAAGCAGAAGAGCTGAAAGCAATAAAGCTTCCCGCTGACAGTGAATTTGCATATACTCTGGATGAACCGAACGTCTGCGTGCTTGACTTTGCAAAATGGAAATTCCGAAACGGCGAATGGCAGCCGGAGGAAGAAGTTCTGCGTGTAGACGGAAAAATCAGAGATACGGCGGGCATCGAGCACAGAAGCGGAGATATGCTGCAGCCGTGGTACGCTAAAAAGTATTGTGACGATGCGTACGGCGAGCTGGAGCTCGAATATGAATTTTATGCAGACGTACTGCCGGAGGGCAAGCTCTTTCTTGCTGCGGAGCGCCCCGAATTCTGCCAGTATTATTTGAATGGCACGCGTCTGGAATGCGCGAATCCCGATGACTTCTGGATCGATGTCTGCTTCAAAAAATTGGAGATCCCTGCGGGACTCGTTCAGATGGGCAGAAATACCGTTACCCGCAGGACGCTGTTCCGGCGCACGACCAATATTGAGGCGCTGTATCTGGTAGGAGACTTCGGCGTACGCCTGGAGGGACATAAGAAAATTCTGGCTCGGAGGCCGGAGCGCATTGGATTTAAAAATCTTTGCGAATACAATCTGCCGTTTTATACGGGCTGTGTGACTTACAAGATCCCGAACAGCGTATTCGCCGCTTCCCGTTCGTCGGATTGCATTCGCCTGAAGCTCGACGGTTACCGCGGTTCTCTTGTGAAGGTGGCGCCTGTCGGAGACAGCGGGGCAAAAGCACAAATCCTGGCCTGGGAGCCGTATGAGGCGGACATTACCGAATGGGTAGCCGCCGGCTGCGACATCGGCGTCACGCTCGTCTGCTCCAGACGGAATGTGTTTGGCCCACTTCATCTGGTTCCGGCGGAATCCGGTGCTTACGGTCCCGGACACTTTGTGACGGGCGGCAATCATTGGAGTGACGATTACACTTTGATTGACAGCGCAATTTACGGGATAACCGTCAGGGAGCTGAGAAAAGGATGAAGCAAAAGGGCGCCTCTTGCAGGATCTTTCTCAGATGCGGCCTGCTGATTCTGACGCTCGGTATTTTGCTGTGCGGAGCCGTGCGCTCTTTCGGCGAATCGGAACCGCCAGGCAATGCGTTTGATATGGAGGAGCAGCTGATAATCCCGACCAATAAAACACAGATCACACTCCGTACCGGGCCCGGCTTTTTCTACCCGGTGAAACAAACTCTTACGGAGTGTGAAAAGCTGGAGGTTCTGGAAAAGGGTCTGTGGTATAAGGTTCAGTACGAGGGTACTTCCGGATACGTTTATTCCGCTTTGTTTGTGGACGAAGAGGGATTTGCTGCGAACCGGCTTGACGGCGCCTATATCGGAATTGATTTTGCTGCATCTTATAACGCGCACAGCATCGGGCTTGGCACGCAGGTGAATATCGCGCTTGCGAACCTGCTGAAGGCCGCGCTGGAGGAAGCGGGCGCCACTGTTATTATGCCGCGCACGGATATCGGAGGCGAAGAGCTGCAGAGCGACATTGTCAGAGCGAAAATCTTCAACAAATATGACTGCGACATTATCTATCATTTCGATACGGGGGCGGAACCAAGCCAGACGATGTCCGGTCCGCATATTTGTCTGACGCCCGACTCCGGTCTTGAAAGAGCCGCGGAGATCCTTTCCGCCGACTTAAGAGCGCTCGCCGGAAAGGAGGGCTCTGACGTAAGGGAACAAACGGCAGACGCCTTCCTGAATCATGTAAAAAGTCCTGTGATGCTGATTGTACCGGGCTATATCACGAGCGATCAGGACTGGAAGCTTTTCGGCGACGAAGCCTACCGAAATAATATCGCAGTACGGATCAGAGAATTTACGGTGGATTATATCTATGAGTACAAACTGGACGGAGGATCAGCAACGGGCGATTTGTGAAACGGGCGGAAACATACTCGTTTCTGCGGCCGCAGGGTCTGGCAAAACGGCCGTGCTGATCGAGCGCATCCTGAAAGCAGTTCAGGAAAAAACGGATATCGACAGACTGCTGGTTGTTACGTTTACGACCGCTGCCGCTGCGGAGCTGCGGGAGCGGCTCTATTTTTCCCTGCAGAGAAAGCTGGATTCCGAGGACCTGCCTGCAGAGCAGGCCAGACGTCTCAGCCGCCAGCAGACGCTGCTTTCGAAATCGTATGTTACAACCATTCACGCGTTCTGTCAGAATGTGATTAAAAGCAACTCCGTAGAAAGCGGGATTGACGCATCTTTCCGGATTGCAGATTCGGGAGAAATTGCCATGCTGCGTGAGGACGTTATGGATGATGTAATAGAGGCGTGGTATCAGACGGAAGCTTCCTCGTTCTTCCGGCTGATCGACGTTTATGGAAGCTATCGCAGCGATCGGGGACTGATCGACCAGATTTTTTCCCTATATGATTTTGCACAAAGCAGTCCCGATCCGGAGCTGTGGCTTCAGAAGCAAAAGGAATCCTTCGATCCGGAAAAAATTGCGGATTTTACAGAAACGAACTGGTGCGCCGATCTTGTGCGGGATCTTCTGATTACGGCAGTGTCGTATCAGGAAAATTTTCTGCGGCTGACGGAGCTCTGCAGACGCTTCGGAATTGCGGAATATCTTGACATGCTGGAACGCGACATACCCGTGCTAGAAAAGACCGTCCGCGCTTTGCAGCAATGCGAAGCGGCGGAGACTGCTTCCACAAAATGGAAGGACCTGTATCAGACCATCTCTGCGATGCGCTTTGAACGGGCGCCGGTCATGACGGCAAAGCGTAAGGCGGCGTATGACGAAGCGGCGCTTGCCGCCGCAGCGGCCGTAAAAGAAGAACGCACAAAGCTTGTTAATAAAATAAAGGATGCGCTTCTTTCGAAGATGGGGGATTCGCCGGAGGCGCCTTATGAAGATTTGGCGCTTCTTAAGGAGGACATGGCCTGTCTGATCGATGTGACGCTCAATTTTTCAGAAACATATGCCAAACGGAAGCGCGAGATGCATCTCCTGGATTTTAACGATCTCGAGCATATCGCGTTCCGCACGCTTTCCGTTCGGGAGGCGGACGGGAGCCTTCGCAAAAGTGAGGTGGCGGAACGCTACAGCGCATATTTCGAAGAAGTTTATATTGATGAATATCAGGATACCAACGAGCTGCAGGATGCGATCCTTTCTCTCGTTTCCCGCAGCGGCGGAGCGCCCGCCAGGGCAAATCTTTTTCTGGTGGGGGACGTAAAACAAAGCATATACGGCTTCCGGCAGGCGCGTCCCGATTTATTTGCCTCAAAATATAAAAAATACGGCAGACAGCCTTCCGCAGACAAGCTTGTGATATTGAACCGAAATTTCCGCAGCCGTCAGTCCGTTCTTACTTCCGTAAACCGCGTGTTCCGCAAAATCATGACGGAGCATACGTGCGGAATTTCGTACGGAGAGGAGGAGGCGCTCCATTTTGGCGCCTCCTATTACCCGGAAGACCGGGAGGACCGCGAAACGGAGCTGTACGTCATCCGGCGGGGAAAAGCGAACCGGGAAGATTCGCCCAATTACGAGGCGGAGGCTGCTGCGGAAATCGTAAAAGATCTAATTGACCGGAATTATCAGGTGTATGACAGAACAACAGGCATGCTGCGCGGGATTACGTTTCGGGATATTGTGATTCTGATGCGCGCGCCGTCTTCCGGCAATCTCGGGGAGACTTATGCGCAGAGCCTGAAAAAAAGAGGGATTCCTGCGTATTACGCAGAGGACGGCGGCTTTTTTGCAAACGCAGAGGTAAACATTCTGCTTTCCTTTCTGAAGGTAATCGACAATCCGCTGCAGGACATCCATTTTGTGGCGATGATGCGGAACGTTTACGGCTTTCGAGACAGCGATCTTGCCGAAATCAGGGCGGACAATCTGCGCAGAGGCGCGGAAGAGGAATCCTTTTACGAGATGTGTCTTCACTATTCCGGCGCTCCGGCGCTTCAGGAACGCCTGAATCAGCTTACAGAGCGTGTGGCAGCTCTGCGGAAAATCTCACTGCACATCCCGGTGTCAGAGCTTGTGTGGACGCTGATGCAGGAAAATCATTTTTACGAGCATCTTAAGACAGGCCCCCTGGGAGAGCTGCATACGGCCAATATCAATATTTTGTATGCGCGTGCGATTATATACGACAACAGCACGAATAAAGGCCTGTTCCGCTTCTTATATTATTTTGACAATCTGAAAAAACGCAAAGGCGATCTTGCCGAAGCAGCTGCTGCGGCGGAGGGGATGAATGTCGTCCGGATTATGAGCATCCACAAAAGCAAGGGCCTCGAGTTTCCCGTTGTGATTTTGAGCGAAACCGGTAAAAGCTTTAACAAAAAGGACACTGGAGCGCCGCTTTTAAAGCATCGGCTTCTCGGCTTGGGACCGACCTGTTACCGTGAGGACCTGAAGGTGAAATATCCTTCCGTCATGAAATTCTGTGTGGCCCGGAGGCTGGAAGCCGATAATCAGGCGGAAGAAATGCGGATTTTATACGTGGCGATGACGCGGGCTGCGGAAAAACTGATTCTTACGGGAAGCATTCGGACGGAATTTGACAAATATCAGGAAATTTGCAAGAATAAATGTTCTGCCATTACGGGAGAGCCGCTGGAATATCACGTTCTGAATGCAGACTGCTTTTTGGACTGGCTCATGATGTGCGGCGTTTCTGATGCCGGGCATACCCATTTTCTGGAAGAACCGGAACCGTCGGAGAATGAGGAATCGCCGGCTTCCGCTGATGCCGCGCAGAGGCTGAGCCTGCCGATCCCTCCTCCGCCAATGACGTTTTATCGGGAAGAAAATGAGAAAGAAAACGCATTTGTGCCCGCGAAGCTTTCTGTTTCGGATCTGAAACGGATTTATGACCTTCGCGAACGCGGCGAGGCGCTCCAGTTACATGCGCCTCGGGTAAAAATGGCAGAAATGCCGGATTTTGCCTATGAGGACAATTCCGATCTGACGGCTGCCGAACGCGGTACGGCCGTTCATACGTGCCTGCAGCAGATCGATTACCGCCGGATCCGGGGCATTGGCGCGGCAGATGCGGCGAACTACATAGAGGAGCTTGTACTGCGGGCAGAGGATGAAGGATTCCTGAGCCGCAGCGCGGCAGCTTCCGTAAGCAAAGCGCTGCTTGCCGAATATCTGACAAGCGCGCTTGCGCAGAGAATCGCCGGCGCGGATGAAGTCCGGAAGGAAATCCCCTTTACGCAGCTAATAGAGGCGGAGGGATCCGTCACGGCGGTACAGGGCATGATTGACTGCCTGATCCGTGAAGGAGACAAATACACGGTAATTGATTTTAAAACGGATGAGCATCCGGATCCCGACCGATACCGGATCCAGCTGGCCTGCTATGCGGAAAGCATCCGCAGGACCTTCGGAAGCGAGCCGGATCGGATTGTATACTTTATGAAACAGAATCAAGAGGTGCAGCTGTAAAAGATGGAAGAAATGAGACTCCAGAAATATCTGGCACACTGCGGCGTCGCATCGCGGCGCGCGGCGGAACAGATGATCCGAGACGGACGCGTCAGCGTGAACGGCAGGCCGGTCACGGAAATGGGAACCAAAGTGAGGCCGGGAGACGCCGTGACAGTGGACGGGGCGCCTGCAGAACCGGAAAAGAGAAAATATTATATTCTTTTGAACAAGCCTGCCGGCGTCCTTTCCTCTGTAAAGGATGACCGCGGCCGGGAATGCGTCGTTGATCTGATCAAGGGAATCAACGCCAGACTGTATCCTGTCGGCAGACTGGACTATGACACCACCGGGCTGCTCCTGCTTACGAACGACGGGGATTTTATGCAGAAGGTTACGCATCCCTCCTTCGAAATCTGGAAAACGTATCGGGCGGTCGTGAAGGGCGTTCCGGACGAAAGCGATGTTAAAAAATTTGCGGAAGGGGTGCTCCTGGACGACGGGAAAACGCTGCCGGCGGTACTGGATGTCACGGGGTATCAGGGGAACAACGCCATTGCGGAGGTCTGCATCCGGGAAGGCAGAAACCGGCAGGTACGCAGGATGCTGGAAAAAATCGGCCATCCCGTCATCCGGCTGATGCGGATCGGCTTCGGTTCTCTGGAGCTCGGAGACATGAAGGAAGGACAATGGCGGCACGTCTCTCCCGAAGAAATCAGAAGGCTTACGGAAGAACGGTGATTGATTGAAAAACCGAAAACACACAGAAAATAAAAAAAATCGGGATTTATCCGAGCGGATTCCGCAGAAGCTGGCCGAATCCGCCGGGATCCGGCCGGAAGCAGCAGGACTTTATCTGAAAACAGATCTGACAGACGAATTTCGGTACGGCGACGTCTGGCTGCTGGTACACGACAATACATTATATAAATATTGCGAAGGGCATTCGATTGAAACGTATCCGCTTCGGAGCGGCGACGAGCTGGCCGTCGAAATTGCGGCGACCACGCTCGCAATTTCTCTGCAAAGCGGCGGCACGCTTCGCATCATATGCCGCGGCAGCAACGCAATGAATAAGGCCTTCGGGAAATTTACCGCAGCCGTTGCAAAGCTGCTTCACGGAGAAAAGAATTTTGCAGAAACGTCTGATTTGGAACGGGAGGAGCGCTGCCCAAACTGCGGGCGGCCGTACCGGGATGACACACGGCTCTGTCCGCACTGTGTTAACAAAGCGCGCGTTTTTCGCCGCCTGCTTGCGTATGCCGGTCACTATAAGCGATATATTATCTTTATATTGACGTTTATTCTCATTACTGCCGGATTTGAAGTCGTGGCGCCGTATTTTCAGGGAACGGTGCTTTTCGACGAAGTGCTGAACAGCGACAGCCCGCATTACGGAAAAATTTTTCTGCTGGTCGGGGGCCTGGCTCTGCTGCAGCTTCTGTCAATGTGCTTTACGATTATATACGGGAGAAAAAACGCGCGCTTTGCAAATGAAGTCGTATATGATATGCGCACGGACGTTTTTTCCTCCATGCAGCGTCTCTCAATTAAATATTTTACGGATAAGGAGACGGGTGCGCTGATGACGCGGGTGAATTCGGATGCCGAAGAGGTGCAGTGGTTCCTGCTTGACGGCATCCCGTTTCTGATTGTGAACCTGCTCAAGCTGTTCGGTGTGGCGGCAGTAATGATTGCAATGCGCCCGACGCTATCCGTACTGATTCTGGTTCCTGCTCCCTTTATTATCTTGTTTTTCCGCCGCTATCTGCCCAAATTTGACAGGATGTATTCTAAAAGCTTTCGTTACAGAAGCGCCATGACCGCGCGAATGAACGATTCCTTTACGGGCGTGCGCGTTGTAAAGGCCTTCGGAAAGGAAGAAAGCGAGAACGCATCCTTCTCGGCACGAAGCAGGGCGTTCGGAGACAGCCAGGCGGATATCGGCATCAGATCTGGAACGGTTTTCCCGATCGTAAGCCTTGCGATGTGGATGGGCTCACTGATTATTTACGTTCTCGGAGGGAAGATGATTATTGACGGAAGCATGGGCTTCGGGCAGCTGACGTCGCTTGTCGGATACGTTGGTATGATTTACGGACCGCTGGAATGGCTCACGAATACCGTACAGCAGTTTGCATCGGCTATGAATTCTGCAAACAGGATTTTTGAAATTATTGATGCGCGTTCTGTTATTCAGGAATCGGAAACGCCGAAAACGATCGATGATTTTAAAGGGCGTGTTACCTTTGAAAACGTGAATTTCAGCTATCTCCCGAATCGTCCTGTATTGAAAAACATATCCTTCGAGGCGGCGCCGGGAGAGCATATCGGGATCGTAGGACCTTCAGGCGCCGGAAAGTCCACGCTGATTAATCTGATTGCACGGCTGTATGATACAGAATCGGGAACGATACGCTTCGACGGCGTAGAGATCAAAGAGCTGTCGCTCGACTGGCTTCACAGCCAGGTCGGCACCGTATTGCAGGACACATATCTTTTTATGGGAACCGTATTTGATAATATTGCCTATACGAAACCGTCTGCCACGCGCGAGGAAGTGATCCGCGCCGCTAAAATGGCGGATGCGCATGATTTTATCATGAAAATGGACGACGCTTACGATACGTGGATCGGAACGGGAGGAAAGGGCCTTTCCGGAGGAGAACGGCAGCGCATTTCGCTTGCCAGGGCGATTTTGAAAGATCCCAAGATTCTGATACTGGACGAGGCAACCTCTGCAGTAGATACGCGGACGGAGCTGCATATTCAGAAAGCGCTCGAAGAGCTTTCCCGCGGAAGAACGACGTTTAATATCGCGCACCGTCTGTCGACGCTCCGGAATGCGGACCGCCTGATTGTAATTGAAAATGGAAATCTTGTGGAAATGGGAACGCATGCGGAAATTTACGCTTTAGAGGGCGTCTACTACAGGCTCTACCAGATCCAGAAGGAAGCGCTGAAAATGAGAGGATTAGAGGAAAAATAACGGCTATGGAAGAAATTGCAAAAATGAATTATCTTGCGGGCGAGATGCTTCGCTTTACAAAGACGGAGGGCGGATTTCTTTCCCTTTCGGTCGGAGAAAAAACATATGCGCGGATCATGATTCAGAGAGCATTTCCGCTTTCGCAGCCGACAGGCTATCTGTCCGTACGCGAGGTAAAAGAAAACAGGGAACCCGGAGAGGAAATCGGCATCATTGAGAATCTGGCCTCCTTGCCGGAGGACCAGCAGAAGCTGGTCCGTGAGGAACTGGAAATGCGGTATTTTACGCCGGATATCATACGAATCCGCAAGCTGAAAGATGAGCACGGTTTTGTATATATGGAAGCGGAAACGACGGCCGGCGCGCGCAGCGTCACGGCACATAACAATTCCTCGAGCTTTATCCGCCTTTCCCCGACAAGAATGCTGATCATAGATGTAGACGGAAACCGGTATCATATCCCGGACATTTCCGCCCTTGATAAAAAGAGCATTCGAAATCTGGAGGTTATCGTGTAATGACGTTGTTTTTTACATTGCCGGACTGGGCCGCGGATCTCGTGGCCGACCGGTATGCATCCGAAAAGATGGTATACGCGATTCCCTGGGATCTGAGCGAGGCCGGTGCGTTTATAGATGGCTACTGCGTCGTTACGGATCGGAATATTCTTTTCTTGGAGGGCGGATCGGTACGCAGGGAAATTCTCATCGCAGCATTTCGCGATTTTAAAGTCAATGCTATGAGCGGAGCGGGAATTCTGGAGGCCAAAGCGGCGGAAACGGGAGAGGACGTCTATCTGGCGCGCTTTTCCATGGAGCATGCCGCACGCTACGCTACGATCGCGCAGAAAATCAACATGGCAAATGAAGGCAGAAGCGCAGAGCTCCGGGAGGAGCCCGACCGAAAATGCCTGAAATGCGGAAATCTTCTGCCGCAGGGCAGCACAATCTGCCCGCGCTGCGTAAAGAAATCTGCGGTGCTGCTTCGCCTGTTTCGCCTTGCCTCCCGTTATATCCCGCATTTGGCAATGGCCTCTGCGATGCTTTTGGCTGCGACGGGCCTTAACATTTTAATGCCTAAAATATACGAGGTGCTCGTAAATGACGTTTATCTGCTGCCTGCGGAGGAACGCGGAAATATGCGTGACTTTATGATTTTGTTTGCGTTCGTCATACTGGCATATTTTACCTGCCGGGCCATGATCACGCTGATCACCATTCTGCGCGCGCGGCTTTTGGCAAAGCTCAGCAGCAATATCGTACATGATCTCCGCGTTTCCGTGTTTGAACATATTCATGCGATGTCTGTCAGCTTTACGAACGACCATAAAGTGGGGGATCTGATCAGCCGCGTCTCCAATGACACCAACCGGGTGAAGAATTTTATCCAGTCTGAAGGAACGCAGTGCATCAATCAATTTCTGACGCTGCTGGCAGTCGCCATTTACTTATTTTTCATCAACTGGAAAATGGCACTGATTGTAATCGTGCCTGCGCCGCTGATCGTGCTTCTGATGCGGGCCTTTCACAGAAAGACGCATAAGATCTATAGACGGCTCTGGCGCCTGTCCGGAAAATGCAGCGCAGTGCTGCAGGATATTCTGAGCGGGATCCGCGTCGTCAAAACCTTCGGCACGGAAGAAAAGGAAATCGAGCGTTATAAGGCCGTGTGCGGCTCCTATAAAAATCTGTGCATCGGCAACGAGGTATTCTGGAATACGATCCAGCCTCTGATCCGGATTTTAACGACGCTCAGCCATCTGGCGCTGATGCTTGCCGGAGGAATGTATATTCTGCGCGGCCGAATGGACGCGGGAACACTTGTGCAGTTTACGACATACGCGTCAATGATTTACGGTCCGATCAATTATATGATTTCTCTTCCGCGCTCCATTGCGGATGCCGTCGCCGCAGCGGCGCGCGTGTTTGACATTCTGGATAACGAACCGAAGGTACGGGATGCGGAGCAGCCGAAGGAGCCGGAGCTCAAGGGAAGGATTGAATACCGCGATGTCTATTTTGGCTATAAATCGTATCAGGGAGTGCTTGAAAACATCAGCTTTACCGTGAAAAGCGGAGAAATGATCGGACTTGTGGGCCATTCGGGTTCCGGAAAAAGCACAATGATTAATTTACTGCTTCGCTTTTACGATCCTGACTCCGGCCAGATCCTGATAGACGGCGTCGATCTCAGAGAGATCCCGCAGCACTATCTCCGAAGCCGCATCGGCGTCGTTTTACAGGAAACGTTCCTGTTCAGCGGCTCAATTTTTGAAAACGTAATCTACTCCAAGCCGGACGCTACGCGCGAGGAGGTCATCCGGGCCTGCAAATTGGCCAACGCGCATGATTTTATCATGAAATTTCCGGATGGCTATGATACAAGGATCGGACAGAACGGACAGACGCTTTCCGGCGGAGAAAAGCAGCGCATTGCAATCGCCCGTGCCGTAATCCATGATCCCAAGATTCTTATATTGGATGAGGCCACGGCTTCCCTGGACACGGAAAGCGAAAAGCTGGTACAGGAAGCGCTCCGGCGGCTTGTCCAAAACAGGACGACCATCGCAATCGCGCACCGGCTGTCTACGCTGAAGTTCGCAGACCGCCTGATCGTGCTGGATCACGGCAAAATCGCGGAATCCGGGACGCATGACGAGCTTCTGCGGGCCAGGGGAATTTATTACGGTCTGGTTCTTGCTCAGCTGAACATGACGCGTCTCGTGGGCCAGGAGGAAATCTCGGAAGAAGAGTACCTCAGCGCAGGGAAATAATCTACCGGTTGCCAAAAGAAACGGAATGAGGTACAATATGTTGTGTTATCGGTCGTTTTCAGAACCTGGAAAATGAATCGCAGAAAGAGGAGGTTTCATATGGCGGAACAGCTCGATGAAAGAAAAATAGCGGAAAAGAAAAAAGCGCTTGAAAATGCGATTGCAAACATAGACAAGCAGTTTGGAAAGGGAGCCGTCATGAAGCTCGGAGACAATGTAGGAATGAACGTAGACGTCATTTCCACCGGCTCTCTGGGACTGGATCTGGCGCTTGGCGTAGGCGGCCTGCCAAGAGGGAGAATTATAGAAATCTACGGACCGGAATCCTCCGGGAAGACTACCGTTGCGCTGCACGTCATTGCAGAAGCGCAGAAAAACGGCGGCGATGCGGCGTTCATCGACGCGGAGCACGCGCTGGATCCCGTTTACGCAAAGGCGCTTGGCGTCGATATCGACAATTTAATCGTATCCCAGCCGGATACCGGAGAACAGGCGCTTGAAATCGCGGAAGCGCTTGTGCGCAGCGGCGCAATCGACGTCATTGTAATAGACTCTGTAGCGGCGCTTGTGCCCAAAGCGGAAATTGATGGAGAAATGGGCGATTCTCATGTCGGTCTGCATGCCAGGCTGATGTCGCAGGCGCTGCGGAAGCTGTCCGGCGTAATCAACAAATCTAAGACTACCGCAATTTTTATCAATCAGCTGCGGGAAAAGGTCGGCGTTATGTTTGGCAATCCAGAAACGACGACGGGGGGAAGAGCGCTTAAATTCTATGCGTCCGTCCGGCTGGATATCAGAAGAATTGAAGCGATTAAGTCCGGTACGGAAGTAATCGGGAACAGAACGCGCGTGAAGGTCGTGAAGAACAAGGTTGCGCCTCCGTTCCGGGAAACGGAGTTCGATATCATATATGGGGAAGGCATTTCCCGCCCGGGCTCGGTCCTGGATCTGGCGGTTTCGTATGATATTATCAATAAAAGCGGCGCATGGTTCTCTTATCAGGATCAGCGGATCGGACAGGGCCGCGAGAACGTAAAAGCATATCTCAAGGAGCATCCGGATGTGATGGATGAGGTGGAAGCAAAGGTTCGGGCCGCCGCGCAGGAAAAGATGGGAAAGAAGCCGCGGAGCGGCGCGGATGCGGCTGATGGAACGGAATGAAGTGACAATTGCAGCCTGCCTCCGGCCGGAAAAGGACGGAGAACCGTATAGAATCACCTTCAGCAGCGGCGACGTGCTTTCTTTTACGGAAGAGGAGGTCCTGGAGCACGGCCTCTACCGGGAGGGCGAGCCCTGCAGGGACTATGAAGAAATCTGTGCGGTGGTGCTTGCAAAACGTATGATGGCCTCCGCCGCCTCATACGTTTTATTTTCGGCTAAAACGGAGGCGCAGGTAAGGCGGCGGCTTACGGAAAAATTTCCGGTTTCAGAAATTGGCGAAGGCTGGGCGCACTTTACCGCCGCGGCGCTTGAGGAAGCGATCCGGCGTCTGAAAGAGCTGGGATATCTTGACGACGCGGCTTACTGCGAAAAATTCATTGCCTCCGTATTCCGAAGCAAACCGGTTTCTCGGGCTTACCTTACAAATGAACTGGTTTATCAAAAGGGCGTTGCACGAGAAGTTGCCGAGTCCGCGATCAACGCGGCATATGCAGAGCCCGGCGCGCCGTCGGACGACGAAAACGCTTATCGGCTGCTGTATAAAAAGACACGGGGGCATCTTTCGGATGAGAGCCGCCAGCTTGCGGGACTTTACCGGTTTCTTGCAGCGAAAGGCTTTTCTGCGGCTTCGGCGGAATATGCCGTGCGGAAAATCAAAGAAGAAGGCGAGGACACCAATGAAGGACTCTTGTGAAATTTCCGTCGTTTCTCTCGGATGCGCAAAAAATCAGGTGGATTCGGAAATTATGCTTGGGATATTAAGCCGTGCCGGCTATCGGATTACGGATCAGAAGGAACAGGCGGATATAATCGTCATTAATACGTGCGGCTTTATTGAAAGCGCAAAAACAGAGGCGATCGAAGCGATTCTCGCTGCGGCTGCCTGTAAAAAAAACGGACGCTGCAGGGCTGTGATCGCCGCGGGCTGCCTTGCGCAGCGCTATGCAGAGGAAATCAAAAAAGAGCTTCCGGAGGTCGACGCGATTCTGGGAATCAGCGGTTATGAAAATATCCTGGAAGCCGTTGAGGCCTGTCTTGCAGGAGAACGATACGAATACTCTGAGTTTACAGGCGATATTTCCTATCTGAACCGCCCGAGAATTCTTGCGGGCCCCGCAGGGAGTGCTTATTTAAAGATCTCAGAGGGCTGTGACAACCGCTGTGCGTATTGTGCCATTCCGGATATCCGCGGACCGTTCCGGAGCAGGAAAAAGGAAGACGTTCTCAGCGAAGCCAGGCGGCTGGCTCTTGCCGGCGTTAAGGAACTCATACTGGTCGCGCAGGATACTTCGCGGTACGGTACGGACCTGTACGGAAAGCCGGCTCTGGCCGAGCTCCTGTACGCCCTGAACGGAATTCACGGAATTGAGTGGATCCGGATTCTGTATTTATATCCGGACGAGATCGCCGAGGAACTGATTGACGCGATGCGGAGCTGTGAAAAGGTTCTGCCGTACGTCGATTTGCCGCTGCAGCATATCAGCGCAGGGATTCTGCGGGCCATGCACCGGCGCGGCGGTCCGAACGAAATCCGCTCGGTGCTTCAAAAATTCCGTGAGAGACTGGATGGCTGCGTCCTGCGCACGTCGTTTATCGTAGGCTTCCCGGGTGAAACGGAAGAAGACTTTTCCGAGCTGGAGGCTTTTGTTAAAGAAGTGCGCTTCGACCGGCTCGGTGTGTTTCCGTATTCACCGGAGGAAGGCACGCCGGCGTTCCGCATGAAAAATAAGGTAAGCGCTTCTTTGAAAAAAACGCGCTTTGACCGCCTGATGGCGCTTCAGCAGGAGATTTCCGCGGAAAAGAATCGGGGCCGGATCGGAAAAATTTATGATGTCCTGGTAGAAGGCATTTCGGAGGACGGAATTTTTTATTATGGAAGAAGCTATGCCGAAGCGCCGGACGTGGACGGCAGAATTTATTTTACCGCCCTGGAGCCTTTGCAGATCGGAAATATCGTCAAAATTGAAATCCTGATTGCAGAAGAATATGATTTGACAGGCCGTCAAATTTGTGTATAATAAATTTCCATAAAACGTATTCCGTTTTTGTCCGGAGAGGAGTTGTATCCCTATTGAATCTGCCCAATAAATTGACCGTGACAAGACTGGTGCTTGTTCTTGTTTTCGCCGTGTTTGCATTCCCGTATCCGGAATCGCTGGGTTTTATGAACGAAGGGAATTTTTTTGCGGATACAAGGGAATATTTCGCACTGGCGGTTTATGTTATTGCTTCTCTGACGGATGCTGCGGACGGCCACATCGCGAGAAAATACCATTTAATTACGGACTTCGGAAAATTTTTGGATCCGATTGCGGATAAGCTTCTTGTGACGGCGGCGCTTCTTTCTCTTACGAGCGTGAGCCTGATGTATTTATGGGCGACGCTCATTATACTGGCGCGGGAGTTTATGGTGTCCGGCATTCGGATGCTGGCGGCAAGCAAGGGCGTCGTGATTGCGGCGGGTACGCTTGGCAAGGCGAAAATGCTTTTTCAGACGATTGCGATCGTCGTGCTTCTGACCGCGGGCGTGATCCCGGAGACTCTTGCGCAGGCGAGAAGATATATATATTTGTGCGGTAATATTGTGATGCTTCTGGCTGTAATACTTACGATTGTATCAGGCATAGAATATGTTTATAAAAATAGAAATGTCCTTTATACCGACGGAAACGCGAAGGGTGAAAACATAAAATGATTGTTTTGGTGGATGCCATGGGCGGAGACAACGCCCCTTATGCAATAGTGAAAGGCTGCGTTGAGGCTATAAACGAGCGGGGCGGCTTTTCCGTGGTGCTGATTGGCGACGAACCGGAGATTCGCAAGATCCTCAGCAGCGAGCAATATGATCCCGGGCGGATTTCGATCCGGCATACGACACAGGTGATTACCAACGACGATGTACCGACAAAGGCGATCCGGGCGAAAAGTGATTCTTCTCTGACTGTAGGCTTTAAAATGCTGAAAGAGGGAAAGGGCGACGTATTTCTTTCCGCTGGAAACAGCGGCGCCTTGCTTGTCGGATCCATTACGATTTTAAAACGAATCGGAGGAATTGACCGGCCCTGCCTCGGTTCCGTGATTCCTACAAAAGGCGGCAGAATGATTCTGGTGGATTCGGGATTGAATATGTCCTGCAAGGCGGAACGCTATGAACAGTTTGCCTATCTTGGAGCCGCTTATATGAAAGCGCTTTTTAAGACGGAAGAGCCGCGGATCGGACTTGTAAATATCGGTTCAGAGGATGAAAAGGGCCCCGAAATCATAAAAGCGGCAAATGAAATGCTGCGGGCATCTTCGCTGAACTACATAGGCTATCTGGAGGGCAAGGATCTCTTCGAGGGCAGAGCTGACGTCGTCGTCACGGACGGATTTACCGGAAACGTTATTTTGAAGCTGATCGAGGGCACTTCTAAATATATGTTTACGGAAATCAAAAAGCTTTTATTTAAAAATCTGCGGACGAAAATCGGCGCGCTGTTTCTGAAGGATGGCCTGAATGAATTCAAGAAGACGCTGGATCCGGATATCAACGGCGGAGCGCCGATTCTTGGCGTAGACGGGCTGGTGCTCAAAAGCCACGGGAGCTCCAATGCGAAGACGATCCGGTATGTGGTGCTCAAAGCGTGCGATCTTGCGGAAAGCTCTTTTCTTGAGGATATTAAGTCAACCTTTCAGGAAATGCGCATTTCGTAATAATAATTTGAAAAGTGAATTACTATATTATATAATATCACAGTTCCTGTACAAAGAGGAAAGAAAGGATTGGTAAACAATGTTTGATAAGGTAAAGGAAATCGTGGTTGAACAGCTGGGCGTAGAGGAAGATGCCGTTACGATGAGCGCTTCATTCGTGGATGATCTGGGCGCGGATTCGCTCGATATCGTCGAGTTGATTATGGCTTTTGAAGAAGCGTTTGATATTGAGATTCCGGATGCGGATGCGGAGAAAATTTCTACGGTAGGGGATGCCGTCGAGTATATCAAATCGGTTGCAAAATGACCGGAGAGATTTCAAAGCTGGAAGAATGTATCGGATACGGCTTTCATGATCGCAGCTTGATTGTGAAAGCTTTAACGCATACCTCCTATGCTAACGAGAAAATCACGAAGCATGAGCGGACGGAAAGCAACCAGAGACTGGAGTTCCTGGGAGATTCGGTGCTGAGCACAGTGATCAGCACCTATTTATACCGGAATTTTCCGGATATGAACGAGGGCAGCATGTCGAAGCTTCGCGCGTCCGTTGTATGCGAGGCTTCCCTGGCGGAAATTGCAAGAAAAATACGGCTTCAGGAATATCTGCTTCTGGGACATGGAGAGGAGCTCTCCGGCGGCCGTGAAAAGCCGTCTATTCAGGCGGATGCATTTGAAAGCTTACTTGCCGCGATTTATCTGGACGGCGGTCTTCAGAGCGTTTCGGATGTACTGATGAAGAAGCTCGATATGGAGAGCTACATTAAAGCACATGCGTCTACGTATGAAAATACGGACTATAAAACGAAGCTTCAGGAGTCCGTAAACACAAGTCAGACGGAGATCGGCTACGAGATTTTCCGCGTGGACGGTCCGGCGCATGACTGTACCTATTATGCAAGAGTAACCATTGCACAGAAAGCTACAAAGGACAGAAATTTCGCCGAGGGCTCCGGAAGAAGCAAAAAGGAAGCGGAACAGCAGGCGGCGAAGGCTCTTCTTGCGAAGCTTGGTATCGTTTGAAGTTCAGAATCTGTTTATGAGGTGAAACGACTATGATACGAGTGACGGTATGGAACGAATACTATCATGAAACGGTCAGCGAGGAAATCCGTGCGGTCTATCCGCAGGGAATCCATCAGACGATTGCGGATTTTCTGGGGAAGAACGAAGATATGACGGTTCGGACGGCCGTAATGGACGAGCCGGAAAACGGTCTTACCGATGAAGTCCTGGATCATACCGACGTACTTCTTTGGTGGAGTCATGTCTGCCACGATAAGGTCAGCGATGCGACGGCAGAGAGAGTGAAGGAACGCATTCTGAAGGGAATGGGATTTATTCCGCTGCATTCCTCACATATGTGCAAGCCGTTCCGTCTTCTGATGGGAACCGGCTGCACGCTGAAATGGAGAGAGGGCGACAGGGAACGCCTTTGGTGCTGCAATCCCGGCCATCCGATTGCAGAGGGCGTGCCGGAAAGCTTTGCATTGGATCCGGAGGAAATGTATGGAGAACATTTTGACATTCCGACTCCCGACGACGTTGTTTTTATCAGCTGGTTTAAAGGCGGCGAAGTAATCCGTTCCGGCTGTACTTTTACCAGGGGCTACGGTAAAATTTTTTATTTTCGTCCAGGACATGAATCCTATCCCACGTTTTACAATGAAAACGTTCAGAAAATCATTACGAACGCCGTGCGGTGGGCGCGTCCTCTTAATAGAAGGACGTCGATCGGCTGTCCGTTTGTCGCGCCTGCGGAGCAGTGACGAATGCTGATCATACCGGTATTCGTGCCGCACGAGGGTTGTCCGCATGCCTGCTGCTTCTGTAATCAGCGGAAGATCAGCGGACAAAACAGCGCGCCCTCGCAGGACGCGGTTCGAAGAATCATTGAAAGCTATCTGGACATCATTCCGAATTATGATGCTGTCCAGGTGGCTTTTTTTGGCGGCAGCTTTACCGGAATTCCCGAAGCCGTCAGGCGGCAATATCTTGAAACGGCGGCTTCTTACGTCAAAAATAAGCAGATCGATTCGATCCGGATTTCTACGCGGCCGGACTACATCGATTCTGAAATTCTTGCCATGCTGAAGGAATATTCCGTACGCACGATAGAGCTTGGCGCGCAGTCAATGGACGACGAGGTTCTCCGCCGTGCCGGAAGAGGACATACGGCGGCTGACACGGTGCGGGCCTCCGAACGGATTCGCGCATGGAATTTTGAATTGGGCCTTCAAACCATGACAGGCTTACCTGGCGCCTCCTATGAAAGCGATCGGAAAACGGCAGACGAAATCATCCGTCTTCACCCGGATTTCGTCCGGATCTACCCGACCGTTGTCATCAAAGGCACCCCCTTGCATACAATGTATATAAGAGGAGAATATATTGCTCCGCCGCTTGATAAAACAGTTGCATTCTGTGCGGAATTAATGGTAAAATATCAATCGGAAAATATAAAAGTCATACGGATGGGCCTTCAGTCCTCCGACGGAGTCAATGCTGGCGGGGAAATCGCCGCTGGACCGTATCATCCGGCGTTCGGTCAGCTGGTTCGCTCGCAGATCGCATATGAGCGGCTGCTTACAATCGGAGAGGTACATAACAATGTCTACACGGCATATGTACCGGAACGCGAGCTCTCCGATTATATCGGACAGAATAAATGCAATGTTCAGGCGCTGAAGGAGCGCTTCGGATATCGAAGCGTACGGATCAAACCCATAAATTGACATGATTTTACCACGAATGGCGTGTACAATGCGGATATCATAAAAAGAAATGTGGTGAAGGAGTATGGCAAAAGAAGTATTTAACAGGTATGAGGTAAAATATATGTTAAGTACAGATCAAAAGGACGCGGTGATCGAGGCTCTCCTGGATCAGATGAACCTCGATCCCTATAATTCCGGCGGAAAATATTACACCATCTGCAATATTTATTATGATACGGAAGATAACACGCTGATTCAGCGCTCCTTATCCAGGCCTCCGTACAAGGAAAAGCTGCGGCTCAGGGGATACGGCGTTCCCAAGCCCGGAGACATCGTATTTCTTGAAATCAAAAAGAAATACAAGGGTATCGTAAATAAAAGAAGAAGCTGCATCGAACTGGAAGAGGCAAAACGGTATATGGAAACGGGGGAGCTTCCCGAATTCCGGCCGTATATGAATCGGCAGGTTCTGCGAGAAATCGATTATTTTACGCATATATATGATTTGAAACCTAAGCTGTATCTTGCGTATGACCGGCTGGCATTTTTTGATAAAAGCGATTCCGGCTTCCGAGTATCCTTCGACACGAATATTCGGACCAGAAGGTACGATTTGTCGCTTGATGCCGGAGATCACGGGCAGAAAATGCTGAAGGATGATCTCTGGCTGATGGAAGTGAAGATCGACAAGAATCTGCCGCTCTGGTTTGCACACCTTCTGCAGGAAAATAAAATGTATAACAGCTCTTTTTCCAAGTACGGTACGGAATATGCACGTATGATTGCATCAGAGCGCATGGAAAATGCGGATATGGTGTACAGTTCCATTATATAAACTGGCATTATATGAGAAATTAAATAAAATGAGAGAGAAATAGAGAAGAATCGGAAAATGGAGGACGGCACGAACATGGACAGAATTTTTCGCAGTATTTTGGATACGGATTCGCTTATCAGCGATATGACGATCGATCCGAAAAGTGCACTTATCATCATCTTCGCCGCAATAGCGGTCGGCTTTCTTACGAGCGGCGCCTATATGCTCGCTACCGGCAAAAAAGGGGCCTTTTCGCAGAATTTTATGCTGACATTGGTGGCGCTGCCGCCCGTCGTTGCGTTGATTATATTGGTGGTAGGCTCCAGTATTGCGGGAGCCTTTTCCCTGGCGGGGGCTTTCTCCCTGGTCCGGTTCCGAAGCGCCCCGGGAGATCCGAAGGATATCCTGTACGTGTTTCTGGCGCTCGGCGGCGGATTTGCCTGCGGAAGAGGATATATTACATATGGGCTCTTTTTTGTGATCTTGATCTGCGCTGTCCTGATTCTGCTGACGCGTTTCGGTTATGGAACGCGCCGCTGCGAGGAACGGCAGCTCCGGATTAAAATCCCGGAGGATTTAAACTATGCGGACGCATTCAATGATATTCTGGAAAAATACACGAAGAGCTATAAATTAGAGCGGATCAAGTCGATCGATTTGGGCGCCCTGTTTGAGCTGACGTATCATGTGGTCCTGAAAAACGATACGGATCTGCACGCCTTTATCGATGAGCTCCGCTGCCGAAACGGAAATCTTACGATTGCGGTGACGGTGCTGGAGGAGAACACCGGCTTCCAGGTATAATAACGTACAGACAGAAACCCGTTACGAATGGAAGCGCAAACCGTCTGTCTGCACGTCGTATTGGCAGAAACCAAAGAAAATGCTGCAGCCTGCTTTGGCGCTATCCAATCATTATGCTTTTTCGCCTGTATGAAATATAATATCAGCAGCAATAAACCCCATAGAAATCCCGGACTTCGGGTATTCTATGGGTTTATTTTATCATTTCAGCCGTTTTATGTCCGATCCTGCCTGTAAACCTCGATTTCACCCAGCTGGAACAAATAACCGTCGTTACCTCCTAACGCATCTGTCATTTCCAGTGCGGTGACGCGTATATACTGTGCCGAAACAGCGGTAAAGGAGCAGGCCCGAGGCAGGGCGCCGAGGCTTGCGCTTTCCGTATAGCGAGCGACTTCTGTCCAGCTCTGCCTGTCTTCAGAGACCTCAATCTTGAAGGCTTTTGGGAAATAAGAGCTGGTTCCGTCCTGCCGCGGGTACAGAAGAACTAGGTCAACAGGATATGTTTCCTGCAGATCTACGATCAGCCACTCTTCTCCGTACGGATCGCTCATATGAATTTTTATCTGAGAGGACCAGCCGGTTTCGATATCTCCGTCTGTCAGATTGGTTTTCATCCATCCCCAGTTTTCTACTGAGGAAGAAACCGTTACGGGTTTATGCAGCGCGACGTTATTTTCTGCCGTGATGGTTTCGTCGGGAACAAAGGGCTTTTGAATTTCCTGTGTGCCGGTATCATGATAGATCTCAATTTCCGCGATTTCTGCAACCTCGCTGCCCCCTACCTGCCTGCATTGGTGAAGGACGAGCTTGACATACCGCGCTGACACTGTGTCAAAAGTAACGGTGGGAATTTCCGTTTGAGTGGGCTGGTCCGTGATATGAGAAGCGGCGGCGTGCCACTCCTTACCGTCCTCCGAATACAGAATGGAGTACTCCGCAGGAAAACAGATGCCGAAGGAATCCGTCCCAAACGCTCCGGTGGGATAGAGATCGACGCGGTTGATTTCGACGGGGCGCATTAGATCTACCATCAGATAAATTTCCGGATCATCCTGGTTCTCCGTCGTCCGCTGATAGCGCCAGCCCTTTATCGTGGAAGAGGAAAAACGTGTGCCGTCATTGGCACGGCATACATAATATCCGTTTTCTCCTACGGAATAGGAAGCGTAAATCGGTTTGTCCAGAGCAAGGTTCTGCGCGGAGGCATCCGCATACGGCTTCGTAAGATCGATCCCTTTTTCCAGCTGATACAGGCGGAATCCTCCTGCGGAAAATTCTGCGGTAAATGTGCCGTTTTCTATCGGCACTGCGGCGGCTGCTTCCTCGCCGCCGGTAACCTCTGTCAGCGCAGAGATTCCCTGCAGACGGAACGTAATTTCCGCATCGTTTGTATAATCTTTATTGACGATCATCAGATAGTTTTGCCCGCTTCCACGATCCTTCATCAGCGATACCAGAAAATCCGTCTGATCCGCAGCGGCTGACACATACCAATCCTCCGGCAGCATGACTGTGGCGGAATCTTCACGGCCATGGTGATAAATTTCGAGCGCGTCCAGATTTCCTAAAATTTTGCTTACCTTTTTTATAGAGTGGTTGATTTCCGCGATGCCGTCGTAGGTATCGGATTTCGTTCCGTCCGGTCGGATTATGGCGTCGGTAAATTCTTCATTGCCTCTGTCTACCGGCGTCATGTATGTAAAATATTTGAGATTTTTATAGCCGTAGGCCAGCGCCGCCGAAGCGTGGTATCTGGTCTCGGAGACGGTCGGACGCCGAAATCCGTTGATCACGCCTACCGACTGCAGATAGAGCGCCGTATCAACGCCGTATTTGAGTCCGATTTCCCGCACAAGGTTCATATTGGCAAACATCTGCGGCACGGAGCCCGCCTCCAGCCCGAAGGGATACTGGTCATACGAAAGATAACTGATATTTTCCGGACCTGCGGCATTGATCCAATCCTCCGCATGCCCCTTTGGATCCTGAAGAGCGCCCATGGGCAGCATATTGAGCTGCACGAGACAGCCCGGCATTTCTTCCCGAAAGATTCGAGCTACACGGCCGTAGGGATTCGCGTTCGACGGCTCATCCTTCACATAAAAGCCAGCGACACAATCGTAATCCCGGTAACGCCGGGCAAGCTCGCGCAGCTGTTCATCCGTCTTGCCAAGCAAATCCGTAAAGTCGGAATCCGCAATGGTGACCTGAAGTCCTCGTTCCCCGCATAATTTCAGCATTTCCTCCAATGTCTCCGGATCCGTAAAAATCGGATCCGTTCCCCATTCCAGCAGATCGATTCCCGCCTCTTTCAGCAGATCGTACTGCTCTGCCGTGGTAAAGCCTTTCATTGGGGGCCAGAAGACAGAAATCAAAATTTCCCCATTTCCACTCATTTTTAAATCATCCTTTTCCTTATTTTTGTCCGAATCTGTACACGCAAGCAGCAGGCCGCTGATACAGACTAAGCACACTGCAATCAAAATGATCCAATATTTCCTTCTCATATTCCACCTCTTTCTCTTGTTCTGCCGAAGCATATTTTGACACATTTTATATATAAATTAATAATAAAAAAACGCGCTGCCATTGTCAAGAAGAGAATTTGTGCGGACGAGCAATTTGTTATATGAAGCAGTAAAAGCAGCATGGCGTCAAAGAAAAGTAGCTTATAGGGAAACACGGGGAAATAGGAAGCGCGCCTCATGAATCGTCTCAAGCCGAGCTCTTCCTCAAACGCAGATCTTATCTTTAATTTTTTCATATTTGGCATTTCCGATCCCGCTTACGTCCATAAGCTCTTCTTCCTTCTGAAACTTGCCGTGCTGTTCCCGGTAGGCGATGATTTTGCCTGCCGTGACCTCGCCGATGCCGTCCAGCTGCATCAGCTCAGAGAGTCCGGCTGTATTGATGTTAATTTTATGCGCAGAAAAAATGCCCGTCTGCGCTTCCGGCGTTGCAGGCGGAATGATGCCGGGTGTTTCACCGATTCTCGGAACATACAGCTTCATGCCGTCGTATACCGGCGATGCCAGGTTCAGGCTTTCAAAATCAGCGCTTTCTGCCGCCCCTCCGGCGGCGGCAATGGCATCGGCAATTCTGGCTTCGGAGAAAAGGCGCACCAGCCCCGGCGCCTTGACGGCTCCGGCAACGTGTACCAGAATCAGAGGCTCCGCTTCTTCCGCTGCTGTTTCTGGAGCGGGGGAGTCGGAAGCCAGCGCGTGTGTAGATTTGGCGGGACTCGGACCTGCGGCGCTCTGCTGGAGAAACGCGCCGGCGATGATGCAGAGACAGATGCCAGCCGCCGCAGCGGCAGCCATTTTCCGACGTGATATGACGTAAACATGTCCGCCTATGCGGATTCGTCTCTCCTGAATGCGAAAGCCCATTCGATTCTCTCCCCGTTTCGTTTGCTGTTTTCATTATAGCATATGGCTGTATGCCGATTGATTTCCCGGGAAATAAATCGGAGGCTTTCTTCCATATTCCCACACGGAGAATATATTGTAATTCGCCGTAAAATTTGGTAAAATGCAGAGGCCGCCGGAAAGGCTTATTCCGATGGTAATAATTTGACATGAGGTGTTAGCATGAACTTTGAACTATTGCATCCGGCTGATCAGCTGGTAATGCTTATGGAACGCATTTACCAATACGGCATGACCACCACGTCGGGAGGAAACTTATCGATTTTGGATGAGAACGGCGATATCTGGATCACCCCGGGTTCGGTCGACAAGGGATCGCTCAGCAGGAAAGACATCATACAGGTCAAACCGGACGGCACAGTGATCGGCATTCATAAACCGTCAAGTGAATTTCCGGTACATGAAAGAATCTATCGGGCAAGACCCGACATCAGAGCAATTCTCCATGCGCATCCGCCGGCGCTCGTAGCGTTCAGCATTGTCCGCAAGATTCCGGAAACGAGACTGATCCCCAATTTCGTAGAAATTTGCGGAAACGTTTCCATTGCGCCTTACGACGTACCGGGAAGCACCGGACTCAGCATCAAGGTTACGAACGAATTTCAAAAGGGAAATAACGTTGTTATGCTGAAAAATCACGGCGTTTTTGTGGGAGCATCCGATCTGTTCAAGGCCTTCATGTCGTTTGAAACGCTGGATTACTGTGCCCGGCTGCAGATTGAAGCTTCTAAAATTGGAAGCATTCGGCCGCTCAGTGATCGCTATATTCAAATTTCAAAAGAAAAGCAGCATGTAGAAATGGATGAATTTGTAAATAAATCCGTCAGCAGCGAAGAACGGGAAGCGCGCAGGGAAATGTGTACTTTAATTAAAAGAGCATATGACCAGCAGCTTTTTACCAGTACACAGGGAACCTTTTCCCAGCGCCTTTCTGATGGTTCCTTCTTAATTACCCCGTATTTTAAGGATCGAAAATATATGGAGGAATCGGATCTTGTCCGGATTGTCGGAGACTGGAAGGAGGCAGGAAAAATTCCTTCCCGCTCTGCGGTTCTGCATAAAAAGATCTACGAAAAACACCCGGACATCAATTCGATCATCATCGCGCATGCGCCTTATGTAATGACTTTTGCGGTAACCGATTGTGAGTTTGATTCCCGGACGATACCGGAGTCTTATATCATGCTGCGGGACGTTAAAAAGATCCCCTTCGGCGCAAGCTTTATGCAGCCGGATATGGTGGCGGACATGTTTGAAGAGATGACGCCTATTTTGATTGCGGAGAACGACTGCGTGATTGTGACGGGATCGAGTCTGATCAATGCGTTCGACAAGCTGGAGGTCATGGAATACAGCGCCAAGGCGATCGTTTCTTCAAAGGTGCTTGGAGATATTGTTGCAATTACGGACGATGAAATAAAGGATCTGCGTGCCGCGTTTCATTTCTGATACGCCGCGCGGAGGGATCCCACCCGGCTGACTTTTTCCGGAGCGCCGGATCCGTTGAAATGCAGACTGATATTATTTGAAAGGATGGATCGTGCTTGAGCGGCATATCGGAGATATTCGGAAGTCTGGTCTTTAATGACCATGTGATGAGGGAACGGCTGCCGAAGGAGACATATAAGGCGCTGAGAAAGACCATGGCGGAAGGCAGAACGCTGAAAGCTGATATAGCGGATGTGGTGGCGAACGCCATGAAGGATTGGGCGATCGAAAAGGGTGCGACGCATTTTACCCACTGGTTCCAGCCAATGACGGGGATCACTGCAGAAAAGCACGATAGTTTTATTTCCCCGACGCGAGACGGACAGGTAATTATGGAATTTTCCGGAAAAGAGCTTGTAAAAGGGGAGCCCGATGCTTCCAGCTTTCCGTCGGGCGGTCTGCGGGCGACCTTCGAGGCCAGAGGCTATACGGCATGGGATCCCACCTCTTACGCTTTTATTAAGGAAGAAACGCTGTGCATTCCGACGGTATTTTGCTCGTACGGAGGGGAAGCGCTGGACAAAAAAACCCCGCTGCTCCGCTCCATGGAGGCTGTCAGCCGCCAGGCGGTTCGGATTCTCCGGCTGTTTGGCAATACGGACGTCCGCTGCGTCAATACCACGGTGGGAGCGGAGCAGGAATACTTTTTAGTTGATAAAGAGCTTTTCCTGAAGCGAAAGGATCTCGTTTATACAGGGAGAACGCTGTTCGGCGCGAGACCGCCCAAAACACAGGAGCTGGAGGATCATTATTTCGGAACGCTGAAGCCGCGCGTCAAACAATTTATGAAGGAGCTTGACGAAGAGCTTTGGAAGCTTGGAATCATGTCGAAAACGGAGCACAATGAAGTTGCTCCGGCGCAGCATGAGCTTGCTCCGATTTACTGCAATACCAATATTGCGACGGATCACAACCAGCTGATTATGGATCGCATGAAAAAAGTTGCAGAACGTCAGGGCATGGCGTGTCTCCTCCATGAGAAACCGTTTGCCGGCGTCAACGGGAGCGGCAAGCACAATAACTGGTCCCTGAGTACGGACAGCGGCGTGAACCTGCTGGAGCCGGGCTCTTCTCCGCATGAAAACGCACAGTTTTTGCTGTTCCTGTGTGCGGTGATCCGGGCGGTGGACGAACATCAGGATCTGCTTCGAATTTCTGCGGCGTCTGCCGGAAATGATCACAGACTTGGCGCAAGCGAAGCGCCGCCGGCTGTAATCTCGATGTTCCTGGGAACAGAATTGACGGAGATCCTGGAAGCGGTGGAGCAGGGGAGCGCGTATTCAGGCAGAGAACGTACGGATCTGGAGATCGGCGTCCATACGCTGCCGAAATTTCCGAAGGACAATACGGACCGGAACCGGACGTCGCCGTTTGCGTTTACAGGGAACAAATTTGAATTCAGAATGCCTGGCTCGTTCATGTCGATTTCCTGCCCGAATATGATTCTGAATACGATCACTGCAGATGTGCTGATGGAATTTGCCGACAAATTGGAAGCTGCGGAGGATTTTCAGGCGGCGCTCAGCAAGCTGATCCGCGATACGATTCGGAAGCATAAACGGATTATTTTCAACGGAAACGGATATACGGAGGAGTGGCTGGCCGAGGCAAAACGGCGCGGGCTGCTGAATCTTCCCACGACGCCTGACGCACTTCCGTATTTTATTTCAAAGGATAATATCGAATTATTTGCCAGACATCATATCTTTACGGAGGCTGAGCTTCGCTCCCGCTATGAAATTCTGCTTGACAATTACTGCAAGGTCGTACAGATTGAGGCCAATACAATGCTGGACCTGTCGCGGAAGGATATCCTGCCTGCTGCCGTGAAATATATCCGGTCCCTTTCGGAGACTGTGAATGCGCTTCGGACCGCGCTGCCGGAGGCGGATTGCGCTGCGGAAACGGAGCTGCTGCGGCAGATGTCGGATTCGGCGGCGGCCTTCTACGAAAGGACGCAGAAGCTTGCCGGAGATATTGCGGCAATCCGGGAGCGGACGGAGCTGCTTGAAACGGCGTATTACCTGAGAGACGTTATTTTGCCGGATATGGAGGAGCTGCGCAGGCTTGCGGATCGTATGGAAGAGATTATGCCGCGGGAATTCTATCCATACCCTACCTACGGGGATCTTTTATTCAGCGTGCTATGAATGCGGCGGCAGGAAATCCTGGAATTTTACAGAAAACCGGCGGCGGAATGACGGCTGCCTTTTATGCCGTTTTCCTGTTTTTGTTTACGTTTCTGACACTGGGCATCCTGTTCGGGAGTATTGGCTATTCCTATAACCATTTTCTGCTGTTCGCGCTCGTTTTTCTTTTTGCTGCGGCTTCCTTCGCGCTTTTTCGCATAATTCGAATGCATGCGGAGACGCTCGTAAAATACGAGCGCCTCATTTTGCTTCTGGTGCTTTCGCTGCTTTTTTTGATTCAGATGTATCTGGGCTTCCGGCTTCGCTTTGCCTCTGCCTTTGATTTTGCTTCGGTTTACCGGGGGGCGGTTCAATGGGCGGAAACGGGAACCTTTTCGGATTATTACGAGTATTACCATTATTTTCCAAACAATCTCGGCGCGATGACGCTGCTGTTTCTGTTTTTTAAAGCTGCCGGGCTGTTTGGAATAACGGATTATTTTATGCTCGGCGTCCTGCTGAACGCGGTGCTGATTTCTCTGACGGTGCTGACGGCTTATGCTGCGGCCCAAAAGCTGGCCGGCCTTTCGGGAGGCGTCGTATGCCTGTTCTTTTTTTTGACAGCTCCGCCGTTTTATATCCTTGCTGCGGCGTTTTATACCGATTCCCTTTCAATGCTGTTTCCCGTGCTTTTTTACAATCTCTATCTGCGGCTGAGGCAGGAACGCAGAGAGGATCAGAACCGCCGGAGATTGCTTTTTGTGGCGATGCTGGCTGTGATTACGCTTGGCGCCATGATAAAATTTACGGTGATGATTATGGCAGTCGCCGTAATTCTTGATCTGGTTTTATCGGGCAGGCTCCGCCAGGCATGTCTGACGGCAGCCGGAATCTGCGCGTGCTTTTTGATTTTGCAGGTGTCTTTTACCTCTTATCTGTATCGATATCATCTTGATCGGGAGCAGGCGGCGCGGATGAACACACCGCTGATGCATTGGGTGATGATGGGACTCAATGCTTCCAGCCGCGGAGCCTACCATCCGGATGACTATACGTTTACCAGATCCTTTTCCGATCCGGAGGAACGAAACGACGCTATTCTGGAAGTAATCGGCGAAAGAATTCAGGAACAGGGCTTTGACGGGCTGACGCGTCTTTTTTCGGAAAAAATAATAAAAGCTTTCGGCGACGGCACGTATGCGATTTCAGACTTTTTGGATGACGGCCCGGAGGAGCGGGGAACGCTGCACGAGTATGTGCTTTATGACGGAAAATATTATTCCCGTTATAAATATCTCACACAGACGGCGCTGCTCGGCTGCTATCTGTTTGTGCTGGCCGGCGCTGCCAAGGCGCTGCAAAAGCGGGACTGGTCCGTGCGGGCCCCTTATCTGGCCGTATTCGGACTGATTCTGTTTCTGGCGGTCTGGGAGTCAAGCAGCCGCTATTTCCTGAATTTCATACCGGTTCTGTTTTTATGCGCCGCGTATGGCGGAGCCTCCGAACGTGTTAAATATCTGTAAAACGCGGTCTCTTGAAAGTTCGGGGCGTTTGTGCTATCATACATAAAATGGCATTTTGAAAAGTTTTAAAGAAGGGCTCTGGAAAGATGACGTTTGGAATTTTTGACGGACATTGCGATACGCTTACAACGCTGAAAGACGGAGAGAATCTTGCAGACGCGGAGCGGCAATTCAACTTGAAGCAGGCGGAGGCGTTTCCTTATTTTACGCAGGTGGTTGCCGTTTGGGTGGACGCCGCAAGGGAAGACGTCGATCGGAAGGTTGAACGGTTTATTGGAAAATTTTATGAAGAATTAGCGAAAAATCCTTCTGTCAAGCAGATTAAAACTCGTCAGGATATGGAACGCTGCAAAAAAGGCGTGAACGTGATTCTCGGAATTGAGGGCGGCGAAGCGCTGGGGCGTGAGCTTGGCAGGGTAGAGGCGTTTTACAAGAGAGGCGTCCGGCTCATTACGCTTACATGGAATCATCCATACGCAATCAGCGATACGTGCGTGCAAACGGCGGACCGCCTGAATGGCGAAGCGGATTACGCCGGCGGGCTGACGCATTTCGGAAGGGACGTACTGCGGGAAATGAATCGGCTCGGAATTGTGGCCGACGTATCGCACCTGTCGGACAAAGGGTTTTATGACGTGGCGGAAATTGCGGAGAAGCCGTTTATTGCTTCGCATTCCAATTCCAGAGCGCTCTGTCCTCATCCGCGGAACCTGACGGACGACATGTTCCGTCTGCTGATCAAAAAGGGCGGCGTAACGGGAATTAATTTCTACCACAGCTTTCTCAGAGCGGACGGCGGCGCAGCGTCGATAGATGATATTCTCCGCCACATCGAGCACTTTATGGCGCTCGGCGGCCAGAAAAACGTGGGAATCGGAACGGATTTTGACGGAATCGACTATCCCCCGGAGGAGATTGCCGGAACGCGTGAGCTTGGAAAGCTGTGTGACGCGCTGCTCCGGATCAATTATCCCGAGACGCTTGTCAGGGATATTATGGCCGGGAATATGGAACGCGCATTTCAGGAAAATTTACTATAAATAACAAAGAAATAAAGGAGCAAGGAGACATGAAACACAAAAGAAGCTTGCCCGTATTTGCGGGCATGGTTGCGGTATTGCTTCTGACGGCAGCCGTATCGGTTGGCAGCCGTCAGGAGGCAGGCGTATCGGCGGAAGAAGAACCGCTTTATATGTTCAACGTGATCGGCGACATGCAGATGGGAGACCCCGGCTGTTATTCAGAAGAAAATTATCGGACGGCATTGGAAGAAATCAAGAGCGTTTCCCCGGAAACCAAGGCGATTCTCTCTGTAGGGGATCACACGAATAACGGCACTGAGGCGGAGTATGAGACGCTCAGCACCATAAAAAACGAAGTGCTGCCGGATGTTCCGATGTATTATGCCATCGGGAATCACGACAGAGGATACGTATCCGGAACGGCGGAAAATAATACGCCTGTATCGGAGTGGATGGATCGCTTTATTCAATACGCAAGGTTAAGTTCCGGTAATGATTCGATTAATAACGTGTATTATTCGTTCCAGCTGGAGGGCTCATACGTCATTGTCCTCGGATCGGAAGTAACAAGCAGAAACGACCACTGCAACGACGTTTTTATTTCCGAAGACCAATACAATTGGTTCCAGAATCAGATGGCCGCAGCAGCGAAGACAGATCTGCCGATCTTTGTGATCATTCACGAGCCGTTCCCCGATACGGTTTCCGGATCGCTGGACGGACAGGGCTGGGAGGGAAACCCGAATAACCCTGATTACTATCCGGACAACAGATATGCAGATTTGAAGGCGGTCGCGGATCAATACCCGCAGGCGATCGTATTTAGCGGACATACGCACTGGGAATTTGCGAGCAGGCAGCCGGTGGTTGTTACGGATGATGAAACAAGAGCAAGCTATTTTAACTGCTCGGCAGTCGGATATCTGTGGAACGACAACAATACGGGCGTCAGAGACAGCGCTGGCAGATGGACAGGCAGCGAGGGCCTGTTTGTATATGTATACAGCGATAAGATCGTGGTAAGAGGCAGAGATTTCTTGAACCAGAAGTGGGTTCTGGAGCAGACCATCTCTCTGACGGGAGGGAATGCAGAGAATGCAGCAGATTCCACGCCGGCGGCAACGTCGGATCCGGCGGACTCCAATGACGCAGACAGCAGCACTACAGCATGGATCATAGCAGCAGTCTGCGCCGCTGCGGTGATTGCTGCGGCCATTGCGATCGGCGTGGTTGTTTCCTCAAAAAAGAAAGGATCCGGGAATGAAAAATAAGCTTTTACCAGCCGTAGCGCTTGGAACTGCATTTGTGCTGATTTTCAGCTCTCTGCTTTTCTGCGGCGGTAGGACGGCGTTGGAAGCGGCTGCTTCGGCGCCGTCTATTACATTGGAAAAGACAAGTGTGCAAAGCGGAGAGGAAATCGTGATCCGATACAGCGGGACGGGCGCCAGAGATTGGATCGGAATTTATCCGGACGGCGTGGCGCCAGGACCGACTCCGTCGCTGCGCTGGTGCTATGCAGAAAACGGAACGGGACAGGTTTCGCTGCCCGCAGAGTCAGAGGTCAATGCAAACCAGCCGCTTTCTCCGGGAACGTATCAGATTTATCTGCTGCAGAATGACGGCTATACGATTCTGGACCGTAAGGATTTGACCGTATCCTTTGATGCCGCTCCGTATTGGCCCTCGATTTCGCTTTCCTCCGGACGCACCGTACGGATCACTCCTGCGGAAAAATACGACGCGTCAGTCAGCTATGAGCTGTATCTGGGAACAGCCTCTGGAAAACTGCAGGGATATACGAGTCTGGGAACGGCGACGCTGAAAAATAATCAATATACCTATACGCTGGGAACGTGTACCGTGATCCCTGCGGAGGCGACGCATCTTTACGCTTATATCAAAGCCGGCAATACCGAGACGCAGTATTTTGCCGCCTGCAAGATATCGGATCCGTCCTTTTACAATACGCCTTCCATGGGTAACCGTCTGTACGGCTTTCAGATTTTTACGGATATCCATATCAACGATTCCGTACCGCTCCACGCGACGCATTTTGAACTGGCGCTGCGCGACGTGCTCCGCAATGCGCCCGACAGCAGGGCGATTGTGACCATCGGTGATAATACGGACAACGGACTGGAAGCGCAATGGAAAAGGCTCAATGAAATCAGAGCTTCGGTTCTGACAGACGGAACGCCGGCAATGTATTTCGCAATGGGGAATCATGACAGAGACTACAACGGAACGTATGAAGCGCAGGTGGCGCTGTTTCGGAATTATACGGGCATGCCGGGCGTTTATTACGCATTCGAAATCGAGGGAAATTCTTTCATCGTGCTTGGCTCGGAACGGAAGGGCGGCTTTGCTTATCTCAGCGATACGCAGCTGAGCTGGCTGAGAACGCAGCTTGAAAAAGCTTCTCCGGACGAACCGGTCTTTGTTTTTCTGCACGAGCCTCTGAAAAACACGGTTTCGGGCTCGCTGGCTTATCTGAATCCCACGATTCAGGATTGGTACGGCGTGGAACAGGATGAAGAGCTCCGGGGAATTCTGGACGCCTATCCGAACGTCCTGCTGTTTACAGGCCATACGCACTGGCATTTCAACACGACGCAGCCGATGCTTTACGGAAACGGAAAAACGGCGAATTATTTTAACTCCGCCTCGGTCGGATATTTATGGAATGATGCGGATGAAGAAGTCATAGGAAGCCAGGGATACTATGTAGAGGTATATGAAAACGGCATTTACGTGCGCGGAAGAGACTTTGCAAACAGCTTGTGGACACCCGCGGCACAGTACTTTATTCCGCTTGGTCAAGCGTCTTCTGTGACGCCGAGTGCATCGCCGGTGGAAACCCCGGCCCTGCAGCCGTCTGTAAGGCCGACACGGACTCCTGCTACGGCCGCTGCGCAGGCGACCGCGGCGCCGCAGCAGGAAACCCCCGCGCCGAGCGCATCGCCGGAAACGACGACAAATGCGGCAGCGACAGGCACGCCCGCATCGCCGACGAAAGCGTATACCGGAGCTTCTGCCAGGAAAGATCCGACGCCGGCGCCCAGTTCTTCCGCCCCGGAAAAAACAAAAGGAGGAAATTCTGCTTTATCTGTGATCGCTGCGGTTCTGTCGGCGGGAGCAATCTGTCTGGCTTCTGCCGCCGGAGTGCTGCTGTATCGGTCAAAAAAGGCAGGAAACCATGATGTGTGAGCTTTGCCCGCGCCGCTGCGGTGTCGACCGTTCCTCCGGCGCAGTCGGCTTTTGCGGTGCGGGCGGTTCCGCGGTGCGGATTTCCCGTGCGGCTCTTCATGCCTGGGAGGAGCCGTGCATTTCCGGCACGCGCGGATCCGGTACAATCTTTTTTTCATACTGCACGCTGCGCTGCGTATATTGTCAGAATCTGCCGGTCAGCAGAGGCATAGCCGGGACAGAGGTGGAAATTTCCCGCCTCGCAGAGATCATGTTAGAGCTGGAAGCGCAGGGAGCGCATAACATCAACCTTGTAACACCGACGCATTATGCGGTGCAGATTCTTGAGGCAATTGAAATCGCCAGACGCCGGGGCCTTTCGCTTCCCATTGTGTATAACACCGGGGGCTACGAGCTTTCCTCTGCAATCGAACGTCTGCGGGGCGCCGTCGATATTTTTCTTACGGATTATAAATATGCGACGAATGCCGATGCGCTGCGTTATTCCGGAGCCGCGGATTATATAGAAAACGCCGACGCAGCGCTTGCCAAAATGGTCGAGCTTGCGCCGCTTTCTTTTTCCTCTGACGGATTGCTGCGTTCCGGCGTGATCGTGCGCCATTTGCTGCTGCCCAGGAAGCTCACAGCAGCCAAAAATGTATTAAAACGGATTTTTACACGTTATCAGAACAATATCTATTACAGTCTTATGAGTCAGTATACGCCTGTCCCCGGCGTTCCGGAAGAGCTGAACCGCACGGTGACAAAACGGGAGTATGCCTGTTTGACTGCTTATGCCGACCGGCTCGGGATAGAAACGGCATATCTTCAGGAAAGCACCGCCGCCTCTTTGCGCTTTATTCCCTCCTTTGACCTGACCGGCGTCCTGCCGCATTCCTGACCGGTGGTGGATGAACGCGCGAAAAATGTCCATAATATACGTGTCAGGCGAAAAAAACAGTTGCGGTACGCAGGTGTTTGTTATAGAATAAATTTTAACAACGTGGTTTCTGCACGGATGGCAAGACATTGTATGGAGGAAAGAAACGGTATGATCGATATCAAAGCGCTGCGGGACAATCCGGACGCCGTAAAGGAAAACATCAGGAAAAAATTTCAGGACGAAAAGCTCCCGCTGGTCGACGAAATCGTATCGCTGGATGCGGAGAACCGCGCCGCCATCCAGCGCGGCAACGAAGCACGCAAGGAGCGGAACGAGCTGAGCAGCCGGATCGGCGCTCTGATGCGCGAGGGACGAAAATCGGAAGCGGAAGAAATCAAAGCGCAGGTTGGACGAATTAATCGGGAGCTTCTGGAAATTGAGACGAAGGAAGCCGAATACGAGACGGAGCTCAGAACGCGTATGCTGAAAATACCGAATTTTATCGACGAGACGGTTCCGATCGGAAAAGACGACAGCGAAAACGTCGAGCTCCAGAAATACGGAGAGCCGCGCGTACCGGAATATGAAATTCCGTATCATACCGATCTTATGGAATCGCTCGGCGGGATCGATCTCAATGCGGCAAGAAGAGTCGCCGGAAACGGATTCTATTATTTACTCGGCGATATTGCGCGCCTGGAGTCGGCGGTGCTTGCCTATGCAAGAGACTTCATGATCGGAAAAGGGTTTACGTACTGTATCCCTCCATTCATGATTCGGAGCGACGTCGTGACCGGCGTCATGAGCTTTGAAGAAATGGACGCCATGATGTATAAAATCGAAGGAGAGGATCTGTACCTGATCGGTACGAGCGAGCATTCCATGATCGGAAAGTTTAAGGACCAGTTCCTTCAGAAAGCGGATCTGCCTTACACGTTGACCTCTTACTCTCCCTGCTTCCGGAAGGAAAAAGGCGCGCACGGGATCGAGGAGAGAGGCGTGTACAGAATTCACCAGTTTGAGAAACAGGAAATGATCGTGGTTTGCGAGCCGGAGGACAGCAAAATGTGGTATGACAGAATGTGGTCCTATACGGTCGAGCTGTTCCGGAGCATGGAAATTCCCGTACGAACGCTGGAATGCTGCTCGGGCGACCTGGCTGATCTTAAGGCAAAGAGCGTCGATGTCGAGGCCTGGAGCCCGCGACAGCAGAAATATTTTGAAGTCGGCAGCTGCTCGAATCTTACGGATGCGCAGAGCAGACGGCTCGGCATCCGGATCAGGGGAGAGAAAGGAAATTATTTTGCGCATACGTTAAATAACACGGTTGCGGCGCCGCCAAGGATGCTGATTGCGCTGCTGGAGAATCATTATAACGAGGACGGCAGCGTCACGGTTCCGGAGGTGCTGCGCCCATATATGGGAGGAACGGCCGTTTTACGGAGAAAGGAACGGGAATCTGAATGAGAGACGCAGTCGAAATCAGCGTGGAAATCTGCAGAGAGGGCGTACGTCTTCCGGAATATGCCAGAGAGGGAGACGCGGGAATGGATGTGCGCGCCGCGGAATCTGTTGAAATCCAGCCGGGAGAAACCGTGCTTGTTCCTACGGGATTGAAGGTCGCGATACCGGACGGATATGAAATTCAGGTCAGACCGAGAAGCGGCTTATCGCTTAAAACGCCGCTGCGCCTGGCAAATGCGCCGGGAACGATCGACGCCGGCTATCGGGACGAAATCTGCGTTATTACGCAGAATACATCTCCCAACACGCCGTACAGGATCGAAAAGGGCGACAGAATCGCTCAGTTTGTCCTGCAGAAGGTTCCTAAAATTCTTTTCCGGGAACAGACGGACGTGCAGCGGATCGGAACCGACAGAGGCGGCGGATTCGGTTCTACGGGGATCGAGTGATGGAGACGCTCAGCGCGGTGGGGCAGGATTCCCATCGGTTTACAGAAGAAGAGAAGCCTTTGTATCTGGGAGGCGTTCTGTTTGAAGGCTGCCGGGGACTTGCGGCGAACAGCGACGGGGACGTCGTTCTGCATGCAATTACAAATGCTGTTTCTGGACTTACGGGAGTCAATATTTTAGGCGAGGCCGCCGATGCGCTCTGCCGGAACGGAATTACCGATTCGGCGGTATATCTGCGCGAGGCGCTGAACGTTTTGGAACAAAAGAATATGCGGCTGCGGCACATCTCTCTTTCGCTTGAGTGCAAAGCCCCGAAAATTTCGCCTAAAACGGAAGAAATGCGGCTCCGGATCGCGGGGCTGTGCGGAATTTCACCGGAGCGGATCGGGATTACCGCCACATCCGGAGAGGGCCTGACGGAATTCGGAAGGGGAGAAGGCATTGCGGTGATCTGCGTGGTAACCGCGGCTGCAGGATCGGAATATAATAGAAATGGAAAGGACAACGGAGGATTCATATGAAAAAGTATCAAGTGGGCGTTATAGGTGCAACGGGAATGGTCGGCCAGCGTTTTTTGCTGCTGCTGGAAAATCATCCCTGGTTTGAAGTCGCGGTGCTTGCGGCAAGCAGCAGATCGGCAGGAAAACCGTACGCGGAAGCAGTAGGCTCCAAATGGAGCATGACAAAGGAAATTCCTGAGAAATATCGCAATATGATTGTCGCAGACGCCTCGGCAGACGTGAAAAAAATCGCGGGAAGCGTGGATTTTGTTTTCTGCGCAGTAGATATGAAAAAGGATGAAATCAAAGCGCTCGAAGAGCTGTATGCCAAAAATGAGTGTCCGGTTATTTCGAACAACAGCGCAAACCGGTTTACTCCGGACGTTCCGATGATCGTTCCGGAAATCAATCCGGAGCATGCGCAGATCATTCCATATCAGAAGAAACGGCTCGGAACAAAGCGCGGCTTTATTGCCGTGAAATCAAACTGCTCTCTGCAGAGCTATGTACCCGCGCTCCATCCGCTTCGAAAGTTTGGCTTGAATAAGGTTCTTGTATGTACTTACCAGGCGATCTCCGGCGCTGGCAAAACGTTTGCCACCTGGCCGGAAATGATTGACAATGTAATCCCCTACATTGGTGGGGAGGAAGAAAAATCGGAACAGGAGCCGCTGAAGCTGTTCGGCACCATTGACCAGGCGCAGGGCAGGATCGTCCCGGCAGCGTCGCCGTCTTTTACCGCTCAGTGTATCAGGGTGCCGGCTTCGGACGGTCATATGGGCGCTGTGTTTGCCAGCTTCGACCGTTTGCCGCCGCTCGAAGAGATCATTGAAATCTGGACGAATTATAAGGGAAGAGCGCAGGAACTGAAGCTGCCGAGCGCTCCGGAGCACTTCCTGACCTATTTTACCGAAGACAACAGGCCGCAGACGAGGCTGGACCGGGATCTTGAGCATGGAATGGGAATTTCGATCGGTCGGCTGCGTAAAGATACGCAATACGATATTAAATTTGTGTGCTTGTCCCATAACACGATCAGAGGAGCTGCCGGCGGAGGCGTGCTGATGGCGGAGCTTCTTTGCAGCGAAGGATACATTGAATCGTAAGGAGGAGATTCTTCAGTGAAACAGAAAATTTTTACAGGCGCGGCTGTTGCCATCGTCACGCCGTTTAAAGGTGAGAATTTCGACGAGGTGGATTATGATGCGCTCGGAGATCTGATTGAATTTCAGATTGACAACGGCACGGATGCCATCGTAATCTGCGGGACGACCGGAGAAGCGTCCACAATGCCGGACTCGGAGCATCTGTCCGTCATTGAATATGCGGTTCGTAAGACGGCCGGCAGGATTCCCGTAATTGCGGGAACGGGAAGCAACGATACGAAGCATGCCATTTCGCTGAGCCGGCAGGCAGAATCGCTCGGTGCAGACGCGCTTCTTTCTGTTACACCGTATTATAATAAAACGACGCAGGACGGTTTGTATGAGCACTTTAAAGCGATTGCACAGAGCGTATCGCTGCCGATCATTCTATACAACGTTCCCAGCAGAACGAATCTCAATATAGAGCCGGCGACGTTCGAACGGCTCTGCAAAATTCCGAACATCAACGCGGTGAAGGAATGCAATCTGCTGCAGATTCCGGAAACGGTGAAGCGCTGCGGAGACGAACTGAATTTTTATTCGGGAGAAGACGGATACGTACATTTTCTGATGAGCGCAGGCGGGCTCGGCGTGATATCGGTGGTTTCTAATATAGCGCCGCGTTATATGAGCGATATGGTGAAAGCATATCTGAACGGAGAAATCGAGAAATCCTGGAAAATGCAGGTTGCCTGCCAGGATCTGGTAAAAGCGTTATTCTGTGAAGTAAACCCGATTCCCGTCAAGGAAGCGCTTAATTTGATCGGACTCCGCGCCGGCGGCTGCCGTCTCCCGCTTGTCGGAATGAAGCCGGAAAACAGGGAAAAACTTGCTGCGGCAATTGAAAATTTCAGAAATATTGGTGGAATCAAATGATAAACATTGCAATTAACGGTTGTAACGGAAAAATGGGGCAGGTCGTGGCGGAAACGATTGCCGCCTCGTTTTCAGACAGTGCCCGCGTTTCCTACGGCGTGGATCTTTCCGCGCCGCAGAATACGCCCTTCCCGGTTTATACGGCCTTCCCGCAGATTCCGGAAGCTGTACGTGCGGATGTAATGATCGACTTTTCCAATCCTGCGGCGCTCCCTGGTCTTTTAAATTTTGCGCGTTCCCGCAGAATCCCGGTGGTTATTGCGACGACGGGGCTTTCTAAAGAGGACGAGCAGCTGCTCCGCGCCGCGTCGGCTGAAATTCCGGTATTCTGGTCTGCCAACATGTCGCTCGGCATTTGCCTTATAAAAGAACTGGCGAAAAAGGCTGCCGCCTTCCTCGGAGAAAACTTCGATATCGAAATTGTGGAAAAGCACCATAACAGAAAATTGGACGCCCCGAGCGGAACGGCTCTTGCCATTGCGGACGCCATCAATGACGCGGAAGGGAACCGGTTCTGCTATGAATACGACAGGCATTCAAGAAGAGCAAAGCGGAAGAAAACGGAAATCGGAATTTCTTCCGTGCGCGGCGGCAATATCGTAGGAGACCATGAGGTGATCTTTGCCGGGCAGAATGAAATCATCGAAATCAGCCACCGGGCCATGTCCCGGAACCTGTTTGCAGACGGCGCCGTGAAAGCCGCTTTCTTTCTGCGGGACAAGCCTGCCGGCTTCTACGGAATGGACAGCCTATACAAAAATATAGGTTGACAAGAATCGCAAAAAATTGTAATCTATAAATAAATTTATGCTTTGATTCCCCAATTCGAAAGGAGTTTCTTTTGGAATGAAGAAATTGGTGTTATATTGCTCCATAGACGGAAATACGGATGCGGTCGCGCATGCCATCGCTGATAAAATTGACGCCGACATGGCACGGCTGGTCCGCGTGAAGAAGGTGAAAGGCTTCGGCTTTTTCAACAACCTGAAGCTCCGCATGGAGGTAATGGGAAAGAAAAAACCCGATATTTTTCCGTTTAAATGGGATCCGCGCGATTACGACCTCATTTTCATCGGAACGCCGGTATGGTATGATTCTTATAACCCCGTTTATAACACCCTCTTCAATGTAATAAAGATATACGACAGAAAAGTCGCGCTGTTTTCAACGGGAGAGAAGGATGACACCAAAGCGCTTGCAAAATTGGAGGAGGACTGGCTGAAGGACTCCGTAATCCTGGGGACGAAGCACTGCGTAGAACCGATCTGGTGTGACGAGGAGTCTGAAACAAAAGCGATCCTGGACGATATGGCGGAGTGGGCACAGCAGATTGCCGATAAAGCGGAGAAGATGATTGAACAGGAAGAATTCGAACGAAGAAAGACGATCTACAAATATTAAAGATCCGATGGAGCAGTCGCCTGAAGCGCAGTATCCGCGCATTAAACCATACAGAAAGGATTTTACATATTCCTATACGGAAGGCGTTTTTCCTACGATCGAGCTTATCGAGCATGCGCCGGAAACGGTCCAGCGGATCATTGTATCATCAAAAAGCGTACGAAACAGCGGCGTAGCACTTCTGAAAGAGAAATGCTGCGCCTTTGGTATTCCTTTCCGGGAAGAGGACCAGACGATCGCCAGAATTTGTCCCAAGGGAAGCGTATTGGCTGTGGGCGTCTTTGCAAAGACAAAGCACAATCTGGATCCGGCGAAGCATCATGCCGTTTTTGTGAATCCGTCGGATATGGGAAATCTCGGCACGCTTCTGCGGACTGCGGTTGCTTTTGGAATTTTTGACGCCGCAGTGATTGAGCCGGCGGCGGATTATTATGATCCCAAAACGATTCGCGCCTCGATGGGGGCTTTTTTTCGCGTTCGTGTCCAGTCCTATGCTTCTTTTGCGGAATATGCCGCGGAAGCGGGAAGCCGGGAGTTCTATCCCTTTATGCTCAAGGGCCGCGATTTGGATCGTTACTGCCCCGACACAGACAGCGCTTTGCTGCGGCCGCATTCTTTGATATTCGGAAACGAATCACGCGGGCTTGACGACAGCTATCTGCAGATCGGCACGCCGCTCAGGATCCGTCATCTGGACACTGTGGATTCTCTGAACCTGACGATTGCCGCAGGGATCGCCATGCAGTGGCATTTTCAGACATTTAGAGGTTAAACAAATGGAACCATACGAAGCTATTCTATCAAAATGCAGGGTTTGCGGAATCGCCTCTGAGGAGGTGCGCTATGCCAAAGAATTGCTGGCGAATAAAGGAACGGCCGGGGCTGACGGCAGTTTTATCTGCGAGGGTCTGTGGGCCGCAGAGAAGCTGATCCGCGGCAGGATCCCGGTATCGCATTTCTTTATCGACGGAGAAGCGCTCCGCTCCGGACGGATAACGGGACAGGAACGGCAGATCGTTTCCCGCATGACGGAATATGCCGGCCAGTCATTCGAAATATCGGCAAAAGCCTGCCGAAAAATCAGCGACAGAGACGGGGCGGACATCTGTTTTCTGATTGCCAGGCAGACGGTCCTGCCGCTGCCGGCGCTGCCGCTTGCCGATTCCATGCTTGTCATGATATTGGACGGCCAGGAACAGCCAGGAAATATCGGCTCTATTCTTCGCTCGCTAGACTGCGCAGGAGGCGCCGCCGCCATTACGACGAACCGCCGCGTGCGCCTCAGCAACAGCCGGCTCATCCGCTCTAGTCTGGGTGCGGCATTCCTGCTGCCTCTGGCAGACGCGGGAATGGAGGAAACGGGAGAGTGGCTCGTCAAAAACCATTTTAAAACGATCCTTACCGATTTATCGGCACAAAAGCCGTATTATGACGTCGATTATACCGGCCGGATCGCCGTAGTCGCAGGAAATGAGCATACCGGCATTTCTCCATACTGGAGAACGCTTCCGGCGGCAGAGCCCGTTATTATTCCCATGCTGGGAAGCTGCGAATCTTTGAACGTCGGCTTTGCCTCCACGCTTGTCGCATACGAGGCCGGACTCCGGCTGCATGGATTAAAGGCTTGATTTTTAAAATGATTTTATAAACTCGTTCATCTGCGTACGCTCCTTCTTGATCTCGGAGAGTTTCATAAGACAGCTTTTTTCGCACCAGGAACGTCTGCTGTTGTAATACTTATTCACAATACGCCAGAGCTTCTGGGGAAAATTCAGGATAATTTTAATGATTTCGATTTCACCTGCGGACAATGGTCTGTTCCGGCAATAGCTGTTCAGAATCGTATGGGCGTCCGCGAGGCGCCAGCCGCATTTCCGCATTCTGCGCTTTATTAGATTAGTGAGATCCAGAAGCGGCAGATCAATCGCTGCACAGTCAAAATTTATGATCCCTCCTGCGGCGCTTTCCGGGGCCTTTTCGCAGGGCTCGTTTGCTGCCGTGCAAAGCACGATATTGTGGGAGGCGTAGTCCCTGTGGCAAACAGCGCCGCGCTCGGAATACGCCTGGGAGAGAGCGAGATAGTCCGAATCTGCAAGCGCTTTGCACATTTCTTCGGCTATGCCGCAGTAATAATCGGCGATGGATAAATATTCGTAGTCAAATCTGCCTCTGCTGCGCGAGGCAAGACGCTTGAAGCGAGCCAGCTCGCTGCTGCGGTGCTCATACAGCGGGAGGATCCCGCCGAGCTCATTTCGGACATAGCCGGAGGCGTCTTTTTCCGGCAAAACAGAATCGATGATTTTTACGGCGCGCGCAGAGGTAAAACCAGCGGATGCGTTGTGCATGGCGGCGAGCAGCGCTGCGGCATTTTTCAGATCTGATTCGTATTCCACACAGCAATGGCGGCCCTGCGGCAGTCGGGAGCAGGTGTATATTCTGCCGCACAATTCGACAAAAATTCCGCCGGCGGAGGTTCGGAGAATCCGGTCGGTATTTGAAAATCCATTTTCATTCAAATGCGTATGTACGGCATACGTGAAAAATTTCCGATCTGCCGGTTCCAGGCACGGCTTCAGAATATACGATTCGGAACGAGATGCAGACGAAACCGAGAAGACGATTCCTTCTCGCGTCTGCAGATAGCAGCCGGACTTGAAACCGTATGCCTCATCTATGATATGTATATTTTCTGTATCCATTTGAAAGCTCCCTTCATACACGATATAAGCTTGTTGCATTTATATGAAGCTTTCAAAGCGATTATGCACTGCTCAGGAGGATTTCCACATCTTTCCAATGATTTTATAAACGGGAATGGGCCCGACCGTTGCATCGCGGCTGTCCTTGCTTGCATTGCGATTGTCACCCATTACATAAACGCAGCCGTCCGGAACGATGATCGTCGTATCTGAGGGATAGGTAAGAACGTTTTGATCTTTGATATAATCCTCCTCCACGAGAGCGCCGTTGCGGTAAAATTTTCGGTCCTCAAATCTCAGCTCGTCGCCTGCCACGCCGACCACACGCTTGATCCAGCAGGTATCTACATCGATGTTTTCCTCGCCGAAAATCATATTTGTGATGGCATTGCGCCGCAGCACCTGACCGAACATATGGAAATAGCTTGGAGGCTCTGTTAGACTGACATCTACAATGACGATATCACCAATCTGGGGTTCCCCGAACAGATAGGGCAGCATCGTCGTATAAACGCGGTCCCCCTCATGCAGAGTAGGCTCCATAGAACTCCCGAACACCTGGTTTTTCCGGTGGACATATATATTAAAAGTAACCATCAGGATGAAAATCAGAATAAAAATCCCGATGGAAACGGCAATCTCTTTAAAAATGCGGATCAGTTTTTTTTTTGCTTTTCTCTTTGTTTCTCCATCCGGCGTTCGGCAGTCTGCTTAAAATCACAGAAGCGGATTTCTACATCGTCATCGGAGGGAACCGGCCGTTCCCGTTCTGCGGAGGCCGTATCGTCGATAAAAATTGGGCTTTTGGGAGGTGCCTGTACGGACGCGGGAGGCGTCGGCTTTTGGCCCCAGCTGACGACATCGATCTCTATCTCGTCCGACTCGGGAAGGGGTTCCTCGGAATATTCGGTCAAATCTTCCGGTGAAAAAGCATGACGGAGGAGCTCTTCCGCTTCTTCCTTCACCGGCTCCTGCGGAGTCTCCTCCCAAATCTCACGCTCGGAAACCGGTTCTATCGACACTTCTTCTATGACGTGCTCCTGCGCTTCAGCATCGGCATCAGGCGCGGCAGGTTTCTCCTTTTGCGTGAAATCAAAAATAGACATCTTATCAAGCTCCGAAAGAAGCTTTTCATCCTTCGGGGGCGGCGTGCGCTTTGCCGAAAGGGAAAAATTCATAAAGGAAAGCTCCGTGTCGTCATCGGAAGCATTCTTGCTGCTTTTAAAATCAATATTAAAATTTTCTTTATCCTTCCGATCCAAAAAATCACGGCCTTATCAAAATTTTATATGTGACATTATAATAGAACCACATCTTTTGTCAAGCTTACGCCCGAATCGGATCCATTCTATTATCCGGCTTTGAAAGCATTGTAGTCTATATTGAAATCATTTCCGAAAGGATCAATGTTTATACACGGCGCTTTTGCAGAAGAAAAAAGTAACGGTTTCCTTTATCGGCCGCGGAACAAATGCCCTGCTATGCTGGCAGGCAAAGCAAAGAGTTGTAATAATAAGAAAATCTTTCATTAATTAGTTCATAGAAAACAAGCATAAAATTTTTTTATTTGTACTTACTTAGTTGACAATCAGATAAGGGGATGCTATAATTTGCTTAAAATGAAAGGAGTGCATAGTTGATGAGAAAGAAACTGTTTGCGACGATTTTAAGCGTGGCGGTTGCCGTTTCAATGGTGCTGCCGTTTTCTGTTTCGGCGGCTTCTGCAATGAGCGCTACCGCGAAAGCGGGAGATGCCGTTGTGGATGGCACCGTGTCAGAGGGCGAATATGGCGACGCGTTTGAAATGAATGCGGACAATACCTTGACATGGGCAGAGCTGGCGCCGCTGTCAAGCCCGATTACATACCGTTTTGCCTGGTCTGAGAAGGGCCTTTATGTTGCAATTTCGTATGCGGATTCGCTTGAGGACGCCTCTCAAATCCAGATTAACTGTAATCCCGGCGGTCAGCTGTCAGCGGATCAGCAGGGACTTTTCGTGACGATCCAGCCTTCCGGCACTGTATTGCTGCATAACCACAGCACCGCCCTGGCAAGCCTGGAGGGAGATGCGACGCAGGCAGACGTGACGTCGAAGGTTACGGTTGCCTCCGCTTCCGCGGATGGGATCAAGACGACGGAAGTTTTCCTTCCGATCGATGCGTTTCGTATTACGGATACGGACTTCACGTTTTCCGCAGGAGAAATGGCTTGCTCTGCGTTTGCCGTAATCATGAAGGACGGCGCTGCTGCAGAGGTTGCTGCTGCCATTTCCGGCGAGCTTACGGATTGGAATATCGGAACGCTGGGCTTCGGAACGCTGACGCTTGAGGCGGCGGAAGCTCCGACAGAAACCGCTTCTTCTGCAACCGCAACGCCGAAGCCGGCTACCGAAACGTCTCCCGCGGCTGATTCCGATTCCAATACGGAAGGCGGATTCCCGACCTGGGCGATTGTCCTGATTGTCGTGGGCGTTATAGTTATTATTGCCGTGATAGCAGGAATCGCAGCAAAGAAAAAGAAAAAATAATTGATTCCGAGTGATCGGAACGAGACGCCCGTCCGAAGCCACGCAAAAGGCAGACGGGCGTTTTCTTTTGTGCTCCTGACGGCGTACATTTCTTAAGGGTGCAGATCCCAAATCCGCCCGGAATCATGAGCGGTAAATGCGGCGGGCTGTACCGCCGGATACGGATGTATATCTGGAAACAGTGGAACCTGCCGCAGCCAATCCGTCTCTGCACTTAGGCGATATTTGATTCACAAAAATACTTTAGCAATTTAGTTGACTAATATGCTAAAGCGCTGTATAATACATTGAACAACGTAAGAAAGGACGGTGTGTTGTGGATTATCCGAAATTGAAGGTGAAAGACGAAGACGAAGCGGTGATCGTACTGAAGGAGCTGTACCGAACATACGGATACCGGCCGTTTAAAATGCGCAAGTTCGAGGAATATGATTTATATGTGGAAAACAAAAATTTCCTTGTGAGCGATGATATCATTACGTTCAGTGATTTCAACGGAAAGCTGATGGCGCTGAAGCCTGACGTTACGCTTTCCATCATCAAAAGCGTAAAGCCGTCCGAAGGCACGGAAAAGGTATTTTACCATGAAAATGTTTACAGAACGCTGAAAAATACGCGCGAAGTACGTGAAATCCTGCAAATGGGACTTGAGTGCATCGGAGAAGTGGGCGTATACGAAACTGCGGAGGTTCTCGATCTTGCTGCGGAAAGCCTCGGAAGGCTCACTGAGCGCTATTTTGTAGATATTTCCCATATGGGCTTTGTCAACGGCCTGCTGTCCGCAGCAGGACTGGATTTTTCACAGCGCGCAGAGATCATGAAGCATCTCAAGGAGAAAAACCCTCATGACCTGATGCGGATTTGCAGGGAAGCGGGAGCAGACGACAGGATCGCAGCAAAATTATGCCGCACGGCTTCTTTATGGGGATCGTTTGAAGACGTGCTTCCGCAGCTTAAAGAAATCAGCGTAAATGCGGAAACCGATGCAGCGATCCGCGAACTGGAAGAGGTCTACGCCATTTTAAAAGTCAACGGGAACGGAAGCCGTATGCGGCTTGATTTTTCCGTTATAAATGATATGAATTATTATAACGCGTTTGTGTTTCAGGGCTTTGTGGAGGGCGTGCCGATCAACGTGCTTTCCGGAGGACGCTACGATAAGCTTCTGGAGCGTTTTGGAAAAAATTCCGGCGCGATTGGCTTTGCCGTATATCTGGGGCTTCTGTGGCAGTATGCCGCATCGCCGAGAACTGCGGATGCGGATGCAGCGATTTACTACGATGGCGAAACGGATTTGGGCGCGCTTGCAGAAACGGTAAAAAGGCTTGCGGAACAGGGAATCAGTACGACGGTCCGCAGAAAGGGCGGCGGCAGAAATTTGAAATGCGCCCGGAGCTATGAAATGCGCGGAGGGAGGCTCGAGGAGTTATGATTGATATTGCGCTGCCGAAGGGCAGGCTGGGAGAAAAGGCGTACGGAATTTTTGAAAAGATCGGATACGGCTGCCCTTCCATCCGCGAAAACAACCGGAAGCTGATCTTCGAAAATGAAAACGCCGGCGTGCGCTACTTCTGGGTAAAGCCGTCGGATGTCGCAATTTACGTAGAACGAGGCGCGGCGGACATCGGTGTCGCGGGAAAGGATATCCTGCTGGAATATGAGCCTGAGGTTTATGAGCTGAAGGATCTGGGCATCGGAAAATGCCGCATGTGCGTGGCGGCAAGAAAGGGCTTTGAAGACAATCCGGAACGGACGCTACGCGTAGCGACGAAATTCCCGAATATTGCGCGGGATTTTTACGGAAGGCAAAGCAGAGAGATCGATATTATCAGGCTGAATGGCTCGATTGAGCTGGCTCCGATTCTGAATCTTTCCGATGTGATCGTAGATATTGTAGAAACGGGGACTACGCTGCTTGAAAACGACCTGGAACCGATTGAGGAAATCGTCTCCATCAGCGCGCGCCTGATTGCCGGGAAAACGAGCTATAAATTCAAATATGACGAGATCAATGCGCTTTGTACAAGGGTGAAGGAGGAGTAGCAATATGATACAGATCATAAAAACGGATTCCTTCCGAAGAGAGGAGATCCTGCCGGAGCCTGCGGAACGGGAAGAAATCGGAAATGCCGTCCGGTCCATCCTGCGCGATGTGAAGGAGCGCGGAGATGAGGCCGTAAAATACTATACGAAGCTGTTTGACCATGCGGAGCTTACGGGACCGCTTACGGCCGGCGCCGATGAGATCGCAAAAGGGGCGGAGGCCGCGGCGCCGGAGCTTCTTAGCGCGCTGAAGCGCGCAGCGGAAAATATTTATCGATTTCATGAAAAGCAAAAGCAGAATGGCTATACCGCTCTGGAGACGGAGGGGATCGTCGTCGGACAGCGCGTCATTCCCTTAAAAACCGTTGGGATTTACGTTCCGGGCGGTACGGCGCGGTATCCCTCGACTGTTTTGATGAATTGTATTCCCGCAAAAATCGCGGGAGTGGAAAAGCTTCTGATTACAACGCCGCCGGATCGGGACGGAAACGTACCGCCGGAGATCCTGGCCGCGGCTTTTGTTGCCGGCGCGGACTGCATTATTAAGGCGGGCGGCGCCCAGGCGATCGGCGCGCTGGCTTACGGTACCCAGTCGATCCCGCGCGCGGATAAGATCGTAGGTCCCGGAAACGCTTATGTCGCGGAGGCGAAACGGCAGATTCAAGGGCTGGCGGACACGGATATGATTGCGGGGCCGAGCGAGATCCTGATCGTTGCGGACGATAAAAACGATCCGGAGATCACGGCGATGGATCTCCTGTCGCAGGCGGAGCATGATAAAATGGCGGCGGCGGTGCTGGTAACGGACAGCGAGGCCTTTGCGCGCAGGGTATCTGACGCCCTGGAACGGCTGATCCCATCGCTGCCGCGGCAGGAGATTGCGCGCGCTTCGATCGACCGGAACGGAAAAATCATTGTAACCTCTTCGATCCGCACGGCGATTGCGGCGGCAAACGAAATTGCTCCGGAGCATCTGGAGCTCTGTATAGACGATCCCTTCGGATCGCTGAGCCTGGTGCGGAACGCCGGCTCTGTATTTCTGGGAAGGCATTGCCCCGAAGCAGTCGGGGACTATTACGCAGGGCCGAATCACACGCTGCCGACCGGAGGCACAGCCCGCTTTTCCAGCCCTCTTTCCGTAGAGGATTTTGTAAAAAAGTCCGCTTTTACTTATTACACGGCAGACGCGCTGAAAAAAGCATGCCCGGATATCGTAACGATTGCGGAGGCAGAGGGACTCCAGGCGCATGGGCGTTCCGTCAGCATGCGCTGCGCTTATAACCGGCAAGGGAAGGGGGAAACGGATTCATGAGCAGATTTCTGAACAAAAAATACCGCGGCCTTGCGGCCTACGAGCCGGGCGAGCAGCCCCAGGATAAGGCGTATATTAAATTGAATACGAACGAATCTCCTTTTCCGCCGTCGGACGGCGTTTTGGATGCGCTGAGCAGGGATGCGGCAGCGCGTCTGAATTTATATCCCGATCCGGAGTGCGGCGAGCTGCGCAGCGCGCTTGCTGCGCAGTACGGAGTCCGGCCGGAAAACGTTTTTGTGTCAAACGGCTCAGACGATATTCTCTCGTTCTCTTTTATGGCGTTCTGCGGCGGCGACACAGAGGTTGTTTTTCCTGATATTACGTATGGTTTTTATAAGGTCTACGCGGAGTTTTATGGCGCGGCGTACCGGGAAATTCCGCTGACAGAAGAGCTTGCTGTGCGTGCGTCGGATTATTACGGCCTTCAGAAGAACGTTGTTCTGGCAAATCCGAATGCGCCTACGGGCCTTACGATTTCTTTGAAGGAGGTTGAGGAAATCTGCAGAACGAATCCGGATCATATCGTTTTGATTGACGAGGCCTATGTGGATTTCGGCGGGGAAAGCTCTGTCCGGCTGACGGGACAGTACGAAAACCTGATTACGGTGATGACTTATTCGAAGTCCCGATCCCTGGCAGGCGCGCGTCTCGGCTTTGCGATTGCGGACGAAGCACTGATTGCCGATCTGAACCGGATGAAATATTCTACAAATCCATACAGCATTAACCGGCTGACGCTGCGGGCCGGAACGGCGGCAATTCGCGATCAGGCGTATTACGACGCCAACTGTGCCAAAATTGCGGAAATCCGAGAGCGGGCAAAGCAGGAGCTGAAACGGCAGGGCTTTTTCTGCACGGATTCCAAAAGCAATTTCCTGTTTGCAAAGCATCCCGCTGTTTCCGGAGAAACGCTGTACCGGGAATTGAAAGAGAAGGGGATTCTTGTGCGCCATTTTACAAAAGACCGGATCAAAGAGTTTATCAGGATCACCGTGGGGACGGAAGCGCAGATGGAAGCGCTTTACGCTGTGCTGCGAAGGATTCTTTCAGAAAAAACGGGAGGAACAACGAGATGAAAGAGCTGCGGGAAGCAAGAATAAACCGGAATACTTCGGAAACGCAGATTGAACTGGAGCTGCGCATAGACGGAAACGGCGCGTCTGAGATCCGGACGGATTGCGGCTTTCTGAATCATATGCTGACGCTATTTGCAAAGCATGGAAATTTCGACCTTAAGATTTCCTGCGCGGGCGATACGGCGGTAGACTTTCACCACACGGTGGAAGATATCGGCATTTGTCTTGGGAAGGCGTTTGCCGTTGCTGCAGGCGAATTTCGGGGAGTAAAACGCTATGCGCACGTTATTCTGCCGATGGACGAGGCCTTGATTTTATGTGCGGCGGATTTATCCGGAAGAAGCCATCTTACATACGAGCTTTCGGAGCTCCCTGAGAGAATCGGGACGTTTGATACGGAGCTGGCGCGGGAGTTCCTGCTGGCATTTGTGCGGAATTTTCCGATTACGCTGCATATCCGGCAGATTTCAGGAGTGAACGGCCACCATATTTTGGAATGCGTGTTTAAAGCGCTTGCCAGAACGCTGCGCGAGGCGCTGGCTGCAGATCCGGCGAATCCGGACGGAATCCCGTCTACAAAGGGGGTTCTGTAAATGATCGCAATTGTTGATTATGGCGTGGGAAATCTTTTTTCGCTTTTTTCTTCGCTGTCCACTCTCGGTCAGGATGCCGTTGTGACGGGGGACCAGCGCGTTCTTGCGGATGCGCAGAAGCTGATCCTTCCCGGTGTCGGCGCGTTTTGTGATGCGGCGCGGGCGCTCCGGCTCACGGGCCTGCATGACGCTGTGCTCCGGGAAGCAGCCAAGGGAAAGCCGCTGCTTGGTATTTGCCTGGGAATGCAGATGCTTTTTACGAAAAGCTATGAGTACGGGGAATATGAGGGCTTGGATCTGATCCCCGGAGCGGTGAAGCCGATCTCTTCTGTGATTCCTTCGGATTTGAAGGTTCCGCACATCGGATGGAATGCGCTGCAATTTCCGGATGGGAGAGCAAAAAGCAAATTATACCGGTTCGTTGAACCGGGGGAGCACGTTTATTTTGTGCATTCCTACTACGCTGCGGAGTGTGAACCATATGTTACGGCTTATACGGAATACGGCGCTCCGCTTACGGCATCTGTGGAGAATCAAATGGTATACGGAACACAGTTCCATCCGGAAAAAAGCGGCCGGACAGGTCTGCAAATTCTAAGAGCATTCTGCGAGCTTTAAGGAGGGAACAAGAGATGATCATTTTTCCGGCGATCGATCTGCATCATGGCTGCGCGGTACGCCTGCTGCGCGGCGATTACAATCAAATGACGGAATATTCTGCCAGTCCGGAAGACGTTGCGGCAAAATTTGCGGCCGCTGGAGCCGGGTTTCTTCATGTTGTAGATTTGGAGGGAGCAAAGACGGGGACTCCTGTGAATTTGAATTCGGTTGCAAAAATTATCCGCGTCAGTGGACTCCGTGTTCAGCTTGGAGGCGGAATCCGCACTATGGAGGTTCTTCAAAGCTGTCTGGAGACCGGCGTATCCCGTGTGATATTGGGAACGGCAGCGCTGCGGGATCCGGCCTTTCTGGAGGCGGCCGTGAACGCATACGGGGAAGCGGTGGCCGTCGGTGTGGATGTCCGTGATGGCAAGGTTGCAGTAAACGGCTGGACGGAGCTCTCGGATACCGATTTCCGCTCATTTTGTCACACCATGGAAACGGCCGGCGTACAGACGGTGATCTGTACTGATATCAGTAAAGACGGCGCGATGCAGGGAACCAACCGCGGCCTGTACGCCGAGCTGCAAAAAGAATTTCATATGAACATTATAGCCTCCGGGGGGATTTCCTCTCTTTCGGACGTCCAGGCGCTTACGGAGCTTGGCCTGTACGGCGCCATCCTTGGAAAAGCGCTGTATACGGACGCGATCGACCTGAAGGAAGCGCTGAGAATCGCGGAGGGAGGCAAACCATGATTACAAAACGAATTATTCCATGCCTGGACGTGAAAAACGGACGCGTCGTAAAAGGGATTCGTTTCGAGGGACTGCAGGATGTGAATTCACCGGTGGAGCTGGCAGAATATTACAGCGAAAGCGGCGCCGATGAGCTGGTTTTTTATGATATTACGGCTTCGGCGGAAGGCCGCGCGCTGTTTACGGACATTTTAAGAAAGGCTGCGGAACGGATTTTTATTCCGCTTACCGTAGGCGGCGCGATTGGCTCGGTCGAGGATTTCGATCGCGTGCTGAAATGCGGAGCCGATAAGGTTTCAGTTAATTCCGGTGCGATCCGGAATCCCGGTCTCATAGAAGAGGCGGCAAAGCGCTACGGGAATCAATGTGTGGTGCTGTCGGCAGACGTCAAACGCGTCGAGGGCTCTTTTCACGTCTTTGCAAAAGGCGGGAGGGAGGACACGGGGATGGAGGCAATCTCCTGGATCCGGCGCGGCGTTTCCCTGGGAGCCGGAGAAATTGTCGTTAACAGCATGGACACGGATGGCGTAAAGGGCGGCTTCGACCTGGAGCTGCTGCAGGCCGTGTGCGAGGCCGTTTCGGTCCCGGTGATCGCATCCGGAGGCGCGGGAAGGATTGAGGATTTCATAACGCTCTTCCGCTCGCTTCCGAAAGTGGACGCAGGACTGGCGGCTTCCGTTTTTCATTACGGAGAAATTACGATTGGCGATCTGAAGCAGCGGCTCTCTGCGGAAGGCATTAACGTACGGTTATCTTAATAGGATAGGATGGGAAGAAAATGAAGTGTGAATTTGATTTGGAAACTTTGAAATTTGACGATCGCGGCCTGATCCCGGCGGTTGTTACAGAGGCCGGAACGGGAAAGCTGCTGATGCTTGCCTACATGAACCGAGAAAGCCTGGAGATCAGTATCCGAGAGGAAATCACCTGTTTCTGGTCGCGTTCGCGGCAGGAGCTGTGGCGCAAGGGTGAAACGTCGGGAAATCGCCAGCATATCGTGCGAATTACGGCGGACTGCGATCTTGACGCGCTGCAGGTCGTCGTAAAAAAGGACGGCCCGGCCTGCCATACGGGTGAGGAATCATGCTTCCATCAGGAGGTCTGTGAAAATGACGCGCTTTCTGAATTCAGCGCCGAAGCGCTGATGCGGCTGCTGCAGGACCGTAAGCTGCATAAAAAAGAAGGCTCATATACCACATATCTATTCGAAAAGGGAATCGATAAGATTCTAAAGAAGGTCGGCGAGGAAGCGACTGAGGTGATCATCGCGGGAAAAGCCGGCGACCGGAGAGAGACCGTTTACGAAATCGCGGATCTGGCCTATCATATTATGGTACTGATGACGGAAATGGGGATTTCTTTGGAGGATGTCCGGGAAGAGCTGGCGTCACGCCATGTCATTGATAAAAAAGTGAAGCAGGAAAAAATGGTATGAGAGCACTGGGTTTCAAATTGCCGGGTTCCCGCGATTATTTTAATTGCGTTCCATAGAGCTCCGAGTAAATCAGGCGACCGCCGATGCGTTCCAATTTCATCAGAGAAATGCGTGTGACCGGCATGGACGCAGGCGGAACTGCAAGCCGGATTTTTTGTGAGGCGACGACGTTCCTGGCGATCGTGATATGCGGCTTGAAGGGCCGCTCTTCCATGGGAAAGCCGCTTTCCCGGAGGGCGCTGCGGAGCTTTCCTGCCAGAAGCTCCAGGGCCCGGCTCTTTTGTATGCCGATCCACCACACGCTTCCGAAGTGTCCGAAGCCTTCCAGCGCGATCGAAAAGGGTGGAAGGACAGATCGGTCAAGACAGCCTCTGAGCAGAGAAATACGATCGGATTCGCCAATAAAAGCGAGCGTGAGATGAAAATTTTCCAGATCAGTAAAATTCCCGGAAACGCTTTGCTGCTTCAGCTGTACCGCGGCGGCCTTTAAAAGCTCCTTGATTTCAGGCGTAAAACGGACGGCGATAAATAGTCTCATTCTGTTTTCTCCTCTGGTCCTTTCTGATACTCCAGCAGATCGCCGGGCTGGCAGTCCAGCGCTTTGCAGAGCTTGGCGAGCGTCGAAATTTTCAGCGCCCTGGCCTTGCCGTTTTTCAGCACGGAAAGATTTGCAATGGTGATTCCGACTTCCTCGGAAAGCCGTGTTACGCTCATTTTTCGTTTTGCGAGCATCACATCGATGTTAAAAATAATCCGGTCCTCCATAATTCTCCTCCGTATTAAATCGTAAGATCGCTTTGCTCCTGCAGGTCGGCTGCTTTTCGAATCAGATAGGAAAGCAGCGCAGCGGCGACGGAAAGCGCTGCGCCGATAAAAACGATGCAGAGAGAAACCAGAACGATACTTGGGTGATTCCAGCCCAGAAGCAGAAGGACGATATTCCCGGCAAAGAAAAATCCGGCGTCCGCGGCGGCAAGAACAGAAATATATTTTAACAGCTTTGCATTCTGTATGCAAAAGGAGCGGTTCGCACCAATATTTTGCGCAATTTTCCACAGAATTCCCAGAGCGGCATAGCAGGGGATTCCGGTAAGAATCAGAAAAATCAGCCAGGGTAAAAAAGCAGCTTCCAATTCCGGCGCACGCTGAAGCAGTGCGTCTGCAATTTCCGGAATTATCCAGAGGTATACGACAAGTCCGCAAATCCCCGTAATGACGAGAATGGCTTTCAGCCAGGAAGATAATGTTTTCTGTTTCATGATGATGCCCTCCGTTTTTCTTTTTAGAAAAGTTTTCGGCAATAGTATACAGGAAATATTTTTGAATGTCAATAAAAATTTATCGTAACACGATAAAAACGGGATCTGCCGATAAGCGGCAGATCCCGAAAAAGGAACGGTTTGGTTCAGCAATAACACGCTCTCGGAGCGTAAAACGTACATGCCGTGACATTACCGTTAAAACGCAGAGATAGTTGAACCTCTGAGGCGCTGCAGGGCGCAATAAACTGCGCCTCCTGCCGGCTGAATTGGCAGGATACACCGCAGGTAATATCGACCTGCCTCGTATCGATCAGCAGTCCGTTCTCGTCGAAAAACGCAGCCTGGAGGAGGATTTGCTGCGCTTCGATCGCACGGATCACATAGCTCCAGCTGATGCAGCTGCCGCCGCAGACAGGAATCAGCGGATCATATTGGTTGAATCCCTGCATGCCGTTTGTCTGTGTGATGCTGCTGGTGCGGCATCCGTCCACGAAGAAGTTATCATATGTCGTACCCGCGCCGGAAAAGAATTCCGGGACGCCGTTCGGGCCGGGATACCAGCAAGCGTTCATAACAAGGTTTTCCATAATCAACAAGCTCTCTTTCTATCATAAATGACAGCCCCGCATCCGCCGGGTCCGTCCATAATTATAATATGAGATAGGGCGAAAAAGCGTGAAGGGAACTTACGCGGCGTAGATTTTGGAGACGATACGGTTTAACAGGGAAGCGGGTAATAATTTTGCAGCCGCACAAATAAAACGATACCGGCCTCCTACGGTGGTCACCGGGCGAAGCCGCTTTTTTTTCAACGCTGCGCAGATTTTCCGAGCGACTGCTTCAGGCGGCATGCCGGCCTGCTCGTCCTGCTCCATTACGGAAATGCTTCTGCCGATCCGCCCGCCATAAACGTCGTCGCCCTCCAGAGATTTTCTGCGGGCGGCGGTGAAGCCCGTCTTGATGTCGCCCGGCTGAATTGCGCCGACCTGGATTCCGTAAGGACGGATTTCGGCGGCCAGCGCGAGCGTATAGCTGTTAATTGCCGCTTTTGCGGCAGAATAATACGCTTGAAAGGGGATGGGGATCATTGCGGCCACGGAACTGATGTTTAGAATTTTGCCGCTGCGCTGTCTGCGCATGATGGGCAGCACTGCGCGGTTCATATTGACCATGCCAAAAAAATTTACATCAAATTGCCGTCTGGCGTCTTCTGTTTGTGTAAATTCAATTGCGCCTGAGATTCCGAAGCCGGCGTTGTTGATCAGCACGTCGATATGGCCGGCCTGACTGAGCACCGCGCTTACTGCCTGCTGAACGGCGCTCTCATCCGTGATATCGGCAGAAATGTGAAAGATTCCGTCGATTCCCTCCGCTCTCCGGCTGATTTCAAAAACCGCATAGCCGGCAGACCTCATGGCAAGCGCGGTATATTTCCCGATCCCGGAGGTGCCTCCGGTGATCAGACAGACCTTTCTCTCCATTGCGCAGCCCCCTTTATACATACATCCTGTAACTCTGTCCATTATATAGAATGCGACGCAAATGTCAAATGATGCGGCGGCTTCGGCGCGAGCGCAGGGGAGACTGCAAAAAAATTTTTCAAATTCCACTTGAAAATACCCGTATGGGGTATTATACTAGAGATCAGAAATACCCTAATGGGGTATTTTGAGGAGGTGCAAGGATGGAAGAAAAGAAAACCAACCAGCTCCCTGCGGGAGACGCAGAGCCGGAATGCTGCAGAAGAAAGGCGACTCCGCGCGGAGAAAAGGAGCTGCGGCTTCTCCAGAACCGGCTGAGCCGGATCAGCGGACAGCTTGGCGGAATTGCAAAAATGCTGGAGGAGAACCGTTACTGCGGAGATATTCTGATGCAGGTTGCGGCGGCGGAAAGCGCGCTTCAGGCGTTTGGGTATCTGGTTCTGCAAAACCATCTTGAAACGTGCGTCGTGGAAGAAATCCAAAAGGGAAACACGCAGATCGTAGAGGAAGCCCTGGAGCTGATCCGCAAACTGAAGTAAAGGAGGCCGTTTTATGAAAACCGAGAAATACAGCGTCACGGGAATGACCTGCGCCGCCTGCCAGGCAAACGTAACGCGGTGCGTCCAGAAGCTGGACGGCGTTGACTCTGTGGACGTCAGCCTTCTGGCAAACCGTATGACCGTAACGTATGATGAGACGAAGCTGAACCCGGGAACGATCATCCGCGCAGTACAGGCTATCGGGTACGGTGCCTCCGCTTCGGGACGAACGGAATCGAAGAAAGGCGGCTTCCGTGAAGAGTGGCAGGCCCGGCAGAACCGCGCCGAAGAAAGCAGAAAGGCGATGAGGCGCCGTCTGATTGCTTCTGTCGTACTGCTGCTCCCGCTGATGTATCTGTCTATGGGAGAGATGCTTTCTCTGCCGCTTCCCGGATTTTTAAGCGGAACGGAGAACGCGCTGCTCTCCGCGCTGGCACAGCTGCTCATTACCGTGCCGATTCTGATGATTAATGGACATTTTTTTCGGAACGGTCTGAAGGCGCTGCTTCACCGTGCGCCGAATATGGATTCGCTTGTAGCAACTGGCTCCGGCGCTTCCATGCTTTACGGACTGTTTGCCATGTTCCGCATGGCGTACGGATTCGGGCACGGAAACATGAATGTAGTGCATGAATATGCCCACGCGCTGTATTTCGAGTCGGCCGCAATGATTCTGACGCTGGTAACGGTGGGAAAATATCTGGAGGCAAAATCTAAATCCAAAACTTCTGACGCCCTTGGCAAATTAGTAGATCTGGCGCCGAAAACGGCCGTCGTTATCCGCGGGGGCGCAGAGCAGACCATCCCTTCGGAGGAAGTTGCGGCGGGCGACATTGTGGTAATCCGTCCCGGGGAAAGCATTCCGGTGGACGGCGTTGTAACGGAAGGGCTTGGCTATGTCGATCAGGCGGCCATAACCGGGGAAAGCATTCCGGTGGAAAAGCGCGCGGGAGATCCCGTCATATCCGCAACGATCAACAAAAACGGAACGTTTCGCTTTCAGGCATCGAAGGTCGGAGAGGATACGACGCTGTCTCAGATCATCCGCCTGGTGGATGAGGCCGGCAATTCCAAGGCGCCGATCGCGCGCCTGGCCGACAAGGTCAGCGGCATATTCGTGCCGGTCGTCATCGGCATCGCCGTTCTTACGGCGGTAATCTGGCTGTTTGCAGGGCAGACGTTTGAATTTGCGCTGTCCAATGCGATTTCCGTTCTCGTCATTTCCTGCCCGTGTGCGCTGGGCCTTGCAACGCCGGTCGCAATCATGGCAGGAACGGGAAAAGCGGCAGAGCTGGGAATCTTGATCAAATCAGCAGAAAGCCTGGAAAATCTGCACAATGTGGATACGATCGTTCTCGATAAAACAGGAACGATTACTTCCGGCCGTCCGGCGGTGACAGATATCGTACTGCTGGATCCCACGCTGACTGAGCAGACGTTTCTGGAGGAAGCGGCCGCCGCCGAAAGCGGAAGCGAGCATCCCCTTGCCCAGGCGGTAACGGAACGCGCGCGGCAGGACGGGCTTCGTGTTCCTAAGGCGGAAGGCTTCGAGGCACTGGCAGGCCGCGGCGTAAGGGCCGTCGTGCGCGGCTTTTCTTATCTTGCGGGAAATGCGGCGTTTATGGAAGAAAACGGACTTCTTCAAGGCGGCGCTGCCCCGCGGCAGGCCGAAGCGGAGATCCGGCGCCTGGCAGAAGAGGGAAAAACGCCGCTGCTTTTTGCCCGCGACGGCGCGCTGGTCGGTATTATCGCAGTGGCAGATACGATTCGGGAAACGAGTCGGGCGGCGATCCGCCGGTTTGCCGAAATGGGCCTTCATGTCGTCATGCTGACGGGAGACAACCGGATTACCGCCGAAGCGATCCGAAAGGAGCTTGGCATTGAAAAGGCTGTTTCCGACGTGCTGCCCACGGAAAAAGAAGCTAAAATCCGTTCGCTTCAGCAGGAGGGGCATAAGGTTGCCATGGTAGGAGACGGGATTAACGATGCCCCGGCTCTGACGCGCGCGGATATTGGAATTGCCATTGGCGCAGGAACGGATATTGCCATTGAATCGGCCGACGTCGTACTGATGAAGGACTCTCTGGAAGACGCAGCGACGGCGATCGAGCTGAGCCGCGCCGTTGTCCGGAACATTCATATGAATTTATTCTGGGCATTTTTCTACAACGTGCTGGGGATTCCTCTGGCGGCGGGCGCATTATATCCAGCGTTCCAGCTGCGTCTGAGTCCCATGATCGGCTCCGCAGCCATGAGCCTGAGCTCCGTTTGCGTCGTTGCCAACGCCCTTCGCCTGCGCTTCTTCCGGCGAAAGGTGGCGCCTCAAAGCGAAGCTTTGGAGGAATCTAAGAAAAATCCGGCGGAGCCGGACACACAAACAAAGACCGGTGAGAAGCCGGCAGAACAGAAAGGAAGGATTTCTATGAAAAAAATTTTGACGGTAGACGGTATGATGTGCGCACACTGCCAGATGCATGTGCAAAAGGCGCTGGCGGCGGTAGACGGCGTGCAGGAGGCGGCGGTAGACCTGGAAAAGAAGCAGGCAACCGTAACGCTGACAAAAGAGGTGCCGGATCAGGTGCTGATGGAAGCGGTAAAAGAAGCCGGGTATACGCCGGTAAGCTGCAGCGTGGAATAAGCCCGCGCTCGCAGAGGAAAAAAGGAAGGGGGCAAACACCCTTCGAGGGGTTTGCCCTCTTCCTTTTAACAATACCGCCGCAGCGGATGAACGTTTACATTGAGATTAACTCTAATATTATTACGATAAGGGCGGCGGTCAATGCGAGACACAGTAATCCGACGAACGCAGTCAGGCAGCCTGAGATACGTTTGGGCAGCTTTGACGCCGCAGGCGTTTTACGCGGATGAGACTTTTGCCGCTGCTTTGGATTATTAGCTTTTCTGCGAAGCAGAGCCAGAGGATCGGAACGCTTCAAAATACGATGATTAAATGACCGCAGCCAGGTAATCTCCCTTTGCGTACACATACTTCTGTGAAATGTGCCCACTTCGTGGGACAGCTGGTTTCTCAGATGACGAAGCCAGATCAGCTCTTTAAGATCTGCGTTCCAATTAGGGATGGACCGGCTTTTATCTGTCGCCGTACGCTTCATATCACTGATATAACCGGTAACGCCTTTTTCAGATTGATACCGCTCACGGCACATTTTATCAAGACGCTTGAATTCTTCCAGAAAAACATCATTTAAATTGCTCATTTTGACACCTTAACAAGTAAAAATTTCCTGCGCCGCTTGATTTTGGCGCACATTTCTCCTCGCAGGCCGCGAGCGCAAAAGGCGCTTTGTCCGCAGGAGCTCCTCCTCATCGAAAAAATACTGTTTGGCGCCGCAGCTTTGCTGTCAGTTTATTACAGAAAGCAGCGTAAATCAAGGCTTTCTGTAATACAGGAACAAAAAGGTGACGGACCTTACGGACGTGCAATTTCATTATTTGCAAACGATTTGCGAGCAATTGAAAAATACGCAGCGCGCAGAATATGCGCTGTATCAGGAATTTAATGATTTGATTGGAGCTCAGACAGCGTTTTTTATTTCACATCGATTGGCAAGTACAAAATTTTTTGATAAAATTATAGTAATCAAAGATAAACAGATTTGCGAATTTGAATCACATAAGGAGGAAAGAATACAATGCAAACAATACGACAGTACGATCAGTCAGACTGAAAGATGGGCGCGAAGGAATGGTGATTGAGATTTTTGACGATCCGGAATTGTTTCTTGTAAATCTTGATTCTTCCCAGGAACACGGAGAAACGATTACTGTTTACAAAGAGGATATTCAGATTCCTAATTAAAAAGAAAACAAACAATTGCTTGATTGAAAAGCGTATTGAAGCGGCAGGCGCATTGTTTGCCGACGGAGAGGAATATGGCTGAAAAAAGCGCAGAGGATGCCTTGGCAGCAAGAAAATGCGGCGCCGGTTATAATCTTCAGATATAAACAGAGAAACAAAATCGCCGCCGCTTTGTTTACTGCAATCCTTGCTGCCTGTCATAATACTGCCGCGCCAGACTGAAGCACGGGAAGCCGAGCAGGAAGTGAAAGCGTGGGCAAGAAAAATTCTGGAAGAGAATTCTTGAGCCGGAGCGTACGGACAGATGATAAAACAGGCATGACATTGCCGCGCCCCTCCCGTATAATAACATATGAAAGAAACTTTAAGCAAAGGCGCCAAACGCCGATAAGGAGATGGAATGATGAGAAAAAATTTTGGAAAGAAAACATGGATGTATCCGCTCCCGGTACTGATTGTCGGTACTTACGACGAAAACGGGAAAGCAAACGCGATGAATGCTGCCTGGGGCGGCATTTATGATACAAATCGCATAATCCTCTGCCTCAGTGCGACGCACAGAACGACGAAAAACATCAAAGCTAAGGGTGCGTTTACCATAAGCTTTGCCGACGCCGCCCATGCTGCCGCCGCGGATTATGTGGGGATTGCTTCGGGAAATGATACGCCAGACAAAATGGAACGCGCCGGCTTCCATACCACAAAAAGCGAATTCGTGGACGCCCCTGTCATTGAGGAGCTGCCGATGACGCTGGAATGCCGGCTTATTAAATTCAATGAGGACGGAAATATTATTGGGGAGATCGTCAATGTCAATGCAGACGAACGTATTTTGGGAGAAGACGGCCTGCCCGATGCCCAGAAGCTCCAAGCAATTTCCTTTGATCCCGTTCACAACGCATATCTGAAGTCGGGCGAAAAGGTAGGGAACGCCTTCCGGGACGGAAACGCCCTGCAGACACGGCGCGCGCCCCTGGACTGAAGGAGCTGCGGAAGGAGGTCATGAAATGAAGGTTCTTTTAATCAACGGAAGCCCTCATGCAAAAGGAAACACTTATGTCGCGCTGCATGAAATGGAGAAGGTTTTCTCCCAGGAGGGCGTGGAAACAGAGCTTCTGCACGTTGGCGGAAAAAGCATCAGGGGCTGCATTGCCTGCCGCGCTTGTGCCAAAACGGGCAAGTGCGTATTTGACGATGCAGTCAACGAGCTTGCACCGAAATTTGAAGCATGCGACGGAATGGTTGTTGGAAGCCCGGTTTATTACGCTTCTGCAAATGCGACGCTGATCGCTTTTTTGACGCGGCTGTTTTTCAGCACACATTTTGATAAAACCATGAAAGTTGGCGCTGCCGTTGCAGCCGCGCGCAGAGGCGGACTGTCCTCGACCTTCGACGAGCTGAATAAGTTTTTTACGATTTCAGGGATGCCTGTGGCATCCGGCCAATATTGGAACAGCATCCACGGCAGAGAGCCTGGCGAGGCCGAGCAGGATACAGAGGGCCTGCAGGGCATGCGCACGCTTGCAAGAAACATGACGTTCCTGATGAAAAGCATTGCGTTGGGGAAAGAAGCCTACGGCCTTCCGGAAAAAGAGGCGCTCCAGCCCATGAATTTTATCCGCTGAACTGAAAATCTTTTGAAAATCCTGCTGCGATTCAAGCCGAAAATTTGTTTTCCCTCTTTACAAAAACGGAGCGGTATCCTATACTTCGCATTAATGTGAAATGCGTTTATAGAGACCGATAGGAAAAAGACGGCGAAAGGCGGGATTTTCTAATGACGAAACGAATTCATTTAATCAGTAATGCCCATATTGATCCAGTCTGGCAATGGGAATGGGAGGAAGGAGCTGCGGCGGCGCTTTCGACATTCCGAACGGCCGCGGATTTCTGCGAGGAATACGGAGATTATGTATTTAACCATAACGAGGCGCTTCTGTACCAATGGGTAGAGGAATACGAGCCAGAACTGTTTGCCCGGATCCAAAAGCTCGTTCGTGCGGGAAATTGGCACATTATGGGAGGCTGGTATCTCCAGCCGGACTGTAATATGCCGTCCGGAGAGGGATTTATGCGGCAGATTTCGGTTGGAAAGGCATATTTTCAGGAAAAATTCGGCATTTCTCCCACAACTGCTGTGAATTTCGACTCGTTTGGCCACAGCAGAGGGTTGGTGCAGATTTTAACGAAAAACGGCTTTGACAGTTATATTCATACGAGGCCGGGCCCGGATCGCCTTTCCTTGCCGGGTAGCGTTTATGAGTGGGTGGGCTATGACGGTTCCTCTGTCGCTGCTTTTCGGGCAGAATGCTACGGAAATGGATACGGCCAGCTGGAAGGCAGAATCCGCAGACTGATCGCGGAATTTCCGGAGGATGACTTTACTCTGCTGTTATGGGGAATGGGAGATCACGGAGGCGGCGCTTCGCGGCCGGATCTTGAGGCGATCGCACGTCTGCGCAAGGAATTCCCGCAAATCGAGCTGCTACAGTCCACACCGGAGGCATATTTCCGCGAACTGAAAACAAACGGTAAAAGCCTGCCGCGCCACTGCGGTGATTTGAATCCGTGGGCGCCCGGCTGTTATACCACGCAGATCAGAATCAAACAGAAATACCGCCAGCTGGAAAGCTGGTATTTCATGACGGAGAAGATGGTCGCCGCCGCTTATTCGCAGAATCTGATTCCTGATGAGGGAAAAGAACTGGAGGAAGCGCTGCACGACTTGCTGCTGGCGCAATTTCACGATTATCTGACGGGCACTTCCGTACAGCCAGCGGAAGAAATGGGAATCCGGATTCTCGATCATGGTCTGGAATTATGCAGCCGCATACGGGCACGCGCATTTTTTGCGCTGGCACGGGGACAAAAAAGGGCGGAAGCTGACGAGATTCCTATTTTGATTTTCAATCCGCATCCGTATGCGGTAGAAGACGATTTTTCGTGTGAATTTATGCTGTGGGATCAGAATTGGTCCGATCAGTTTTATCTTCCTCAGGTGTTTGACGAGATGGGGAATGCTCTGCCGTCGCAGGCGGAACAGGAAGAGAGCCATATTCCGATTGACTGGAGAAAGCGCGTAGTTTTTCATGCCGTGCTTGCTCCGATGCAGATGAATCGTTTTAACTGTAAATTTACGCTTGTTCAGGGCGGCAGGCCGATTGCGCCGCTGCGCCGGGAGGCAGATTGTCTGATTTTTGAAACGCCGCGGCTGAGAGTCGCGATCAACTGCATCACAGGATTGATTGACGAATATCAGAAGGACGGGGAGCGGTACACGGCGCCGGGGGCCTTTTGCCTGCGCGTGCTCCGCGATTCCTGTGACGCCTGGGGAATGACGGTCTCGGAATTTCGCGATTACATCGGAACGTTTACGCTCCTTGATGAAATGGCGGGCAGCCGCCTTTCGTGCCTCGATCGTCCTTTGCCCTCTGTGCGCGTGATCGAAAACGCGGACGCGCGCGCTGTGGTAGAGGCGCTTTTTGGATACGAAGATTCAAAGGCAGTTGTTCGCTATATTCTTTCAAAGCACAGCACCGCGATCGACATTGAAGTACGTTTATACTGGAACGAAAAGCAAAAAATGGTAAAGCTGGAAATTCCTTCGCTGCTGGACGCGCCGCAGTGCATCGGCCAGGTGGCGTACGGGCTGGAAAATCTTCCGGAAAACGGGCGGGAAAACGTCTCTCAGCAATTTGTCATGCTGCGGGAGCTGCAGGAGGGAGAAACCGGCATTTGCCCGGAACGCCGCACCGTGACCGGTCACACAAGGGGAAAGGGTCTTCTGCTGATTAATAACGGGACGTACGGCTCTTCTGTAGAGGAAAACGCGCTGCTTGTTACGCTGCTTCGTTCACCGGGATATACCGGCCATCCGCTTGGCCCGGATCGGAGGGTAATGCCGGACGATCGATTCTCGGCGTATATTGACCAGGGAGAACGGCTGTACCGCTTCCGCTTTGAGGGCGGGCCTGCGGATACTCTGCTTGCGGCAGCCGGACGGAAGGCACAGGGATTTCATGAGGCGCCGATGGGACTGTCTTTTTTCCCGCACGGAACGGAAGGAGAAAGGAAGCCGCTGCCGGGATTGGAGCTTGACAGCGCTCCTTCTGTGGTATGCACCGCATTTTACCGGACCGCAGAGGGAAAATATCTGCTTCGGCTGTTCAATCCCTTGGATACCGCCCAGACGGCGGTTATACGAATTCCGCCTCTGGAAAGAACGGATCGCATACAGATCCCGCCGTATGAATTCGTAACAAGAGAGTATCCGGCGCAGACATGAGCTTGCCCGCTTTGTAAAATTTGCAGAGATATAGTATAATGGATGCGATTTTACAGGAAGCGAGGAGATTCCCCAAATGGAACTCTTGATGAAATTTCAGACGGACAGTGAAAAAGAAACGGAGGCTGTAGGGGAGAAGCTCGGGCGGCTCCTGAAGCCAGGCGATATCGTAACGCTGAACGGAGAACTCGGCGCGGGAAAAACGTGTTTTACGTCCGGCGCGGCAAAAGCGCTTGGCATCCGTGATTATATCACCAGTCCGACCTTTACCATCGTAAACGAATACCGCAGCGGCGAAAGCCTGCTATACCATTTTGATCTTTACCGGATCGCTTCCTATGAGGAGCTTTTAGACATCGGCTTTGAAGAATATGCGGAGCATGACGCCGTGCTGTTCATCGAATGGGCGGAACGCGTGCCGGAAATCAAAAAATATTACAAGCAGAGAATTACGGATGTCGGGCTCTCGCGGCGCGATGATATTTCGCCGACGCGGCGTGAAATCGAGATCAGGAGGTATGCGGAATGAAGCTTCTTGTGATGGATACATCCTGTAAAACGGCAATGGCGGCGGTATGCGAGGATGGCAGCGTTCTGGCTTCCATTCAGATTCAGGATCAGAAGACGCATTCAGTCAAGCTGCTCCCGGCGGTGGAATATATTTTGGCTGCCGCAGGCGTTTCGTCGTCTGAGCTGGGACTTGTCGCGGTTACAAACGGACCGGGCTCTTATACGGGGCTCCGAATCGGCGTTACGACGGCAAAAGCGTTTGCTTATTCTCTCGGAATTCCTTTGATTGGATTGAATACGCTCGAGGCGCTTGCGGCGGCCTGCGCTGTGGGGGAAGAACAGCTGGTCTGCCCGATGATCGATGCACGCAATGCCCGCGTGTATGCGGCGCTGTACCGGGGAAGAACGGAACGGCTTCCTTGCTGCGCCCTTTCTTGTGAAACGCTTTGCGAAACGCTGCGGGCGGAATACGCGGGAGAACGCATCCTGTTCACCGGAGACGGCACGGCTGCAAATGGCGCTCTGCTTACAGATTTGCTCGGTGAAATGTACCGCCCGCTTCCCTCGGAGCTTTCCGCAGGAAACCCGGCTGCAATCGCTGTGCTGGCCCGTGAAAAATATGCCGCCGCAGAGGCCGCAGGCGCCATCGGCGAATACACGGCGGAACGTTTGAAGGTGGAGTATTATAAAAATTATACGGATTCAATTTGAAACACTGACGGCAGAGCTGCTTCGGAATCTTGCAGAGATTGAAACGGAGTCCTTTCCGAAGCCGTGGAGCGAAGCGATGCTGGAGGATGAAATACGCAGCGAGGGAACGCGCTGCTTCGCGGCCGCAGAAGGGAAAACGGCGGTTGGCTATTGCTGCGTTCAGAGCGTCTTGGACGAGGCGGAACTACTGCGGATCGCAGTGCGGAGGGAATGGCGCGGCGCCGGGATCGGGAGGGCGCTTTTGCAGGAAATGAAACGGACGCTCACTGCGGAACACACCGCCAAGCTGTTCCTGGAGGTCCGGGAAACGAATCTGGCGGCGAGACGGCTGTACCAGACGGAGGGATTTGAGGAAATTGCGGTTCGGAAGAAGTATTACGAAACGGAAGACGCTGTCATCATGCGGTGTATCTTGAATAAACCTCTGCTTCCGGATGGAACAACCAAAAAACTCCCGTATGGCTTATTTCCTGTCACAGACAAAAAATAAGCCGGAGCAAAGCTCGCTTTGCTCCGGCGTGGAGCGGGTGAGGGGAATCGAACCCCCGTAGTCAGCTTGGGAAGCTGGAATTCTACCATTGAACTACACCCGCTCAGATATGCCGTACAACGACAACATCTTTATCCTAACATATTTTGAGGTGCTTGTAAATGGAATTTAAAAATAAAATTCTTACGCTTTTTTCTTTTCTGTCCGCCGTGCTGTTTACCGCCGTTTCCTGCGGAACGCGGAGGCAGGCTGCACCTGCGACGGGAACGCCTTCTATTCTGTTTTACACGCCGGCTGCAGTTACGCAGCCGCCGGTAAGCGCTTCTGCGGCGCCGACCGAGTCTGCCTCCCTGCCTCCTACGCCGGAGCGGGTTCCGGAGGCGGATGAATTCGTACGGATTGTGGATTATGTGCCTGAGGCGGTCACCGATCTCAAGTACGCCACTACGGAGAATTTTACGGGGCAGGTGATATATGATTTTACAGAAGCATATGCGCGTTACGGAACGGTTGCAAAGCTTGCACAGGCGCAGGAAATTTTTTCACAGCAGGGCTATCGGATTAAAATCTGGGATGCTTACCGCCCTGTTTCCGCGCAGTTCCGTCTCTGGGAAATCTGTCCCGACGGGAATTTCGTATCTAATCCGAACGTCGGCTATTCCAATCATACGCGAGGCTGCGCGCTGGATCTTACGCTGATCGATTCGGAAGGGAACGAAATAGAGATGCCTACTTCCTTTGACGATTTCAGTGAAAAAGCGGACCGCGATTACAGCGATGTCAGCCCGGCGGCGGCTGAAAACGCCCAGATGCTGGAGGACGTCATGACGGCCTGCGGATTTCAGGGATATTATAATGAATGGTGGCATTTTAATGACACAGTAAGATACGAGCCGGAGCTGGAATTCCAGCCGCCGCGCTGAATCTCAAATTTTTACCAGACATAAAAAAACTTCCGTCGAAACGGAAGTTCTTTCTGGCTCCCCCCAACAATTTCGAACCTTTGACGATTCGGACGATTTTGGAGGGCTTTTTCTTAACAAATAGATTATAGCACAATCAAGCAGCTAAGTCAATAGAATTTTGAAATGTTTAAAAAGAATTCACACTTTTTCTTTGCCGTGGATTCCACCTTTCAGAATGATCTCAATCGTTCTGTCCGGAGAAACTTTGATGCACTCCACCAAACGTCTCACAACCGTATCGGGACCCAAAAAATACCAAGGTCCGCATCGTTATCCTGATTTACAGGCGTTTGGTAAGAAATCATAACCGAATAGGTGTTATCCAGTCGATAATTTGTTTGCGGAAACCATTCTTTCGTGATTTGATCGAACGTCTTTTGCTTTGCATCAGCGCGTGAACTTCCTTTAGCAACAAACACCGCCCAGGTCGCCGCAGGAAAATAATGAAGCTCAAAATCATTCAAGTGCTCATGATCACTTGACATATCTCGATACAAGCCACCACATTTTTGTTTTGTTGAGATCATTCTCAGCTGATTCTCATTCAAATCAGTTTCACTCCAATAGGTCACTCGGTCCGCCTCAACCTTGAGCAACACCTCAAATTCCGGCTGCTTTTCAATTCTGTAATCCATAATAATCACCATGCCGACCGCTTCGCTCTCGGCACAAATAGGGACGAAAG